>Ga0316209_1000446_pt1 | contig 74270 bp, 64 predicted proteins | sample 6monopyrite_MG_FD_204945 | JGI IMG/M metagenome (GOLD analysis project Ga0316209, IMG submission 204945) | Microbial mat bacterial communities from mineral coupon in-situ incubated in ocean water Damariscotta River, Maine, United States -... | ecosystem: Environmental > Aquatic > Marine >... | reverse complement strand
CGGCCGACCTCCTACCTCAAGGACCGCGTCGTCGGCTGCATCTTCGATGACGAAACCGGGCTCGCGAATCGCGACCGTATCGGCATGGAGTTGATCACGTTCGAAACGGATTACCCACACGCGGACTCGACCTTTCCCGATACCGAGAAGGTCGCCACGAAAATCTGCGAGAACGCGGGCCTCAACGAGGACGAGATCTACGCACTGATGCGTGGGAACGCAATCCGGGCATTCGGGCTCGATCGATTTGGTATCACGAAATGATCGGCGTAATTCGTAAGCACCCGATGCTTTTTATGTGACGAAAATTCGGGGCGTCTTCGTTCACTCGAAGAGACCCCGTTTTCTTTTCGGCGACAGAAAGCCGTGCGCGACTTTCCGCTTCTCCTAGATATGTCGCGGAGAAGAACTTTCTTCGAAACGTGAACAGGGAACCTGTGCCGAATCGATGATTCGAGCATTAGCGTCTGTGACCCCCCTTGATCACCGAGCGGGGTTTGTCCCGTTCGCACCGAAGCGACGGGACTCGGCTCCCCTGCCGACCAACTTTCTAGGAGAATGCAATGTCCCGTTCAACGTTCCTTGTTCCCCTTCTCGGAACGGCGTTCATCGCAGCCATGACTGGCTGTGCTTCGACGAACGCCCCCGAGAGTGAAATCGCCCGCCAGCTCGAAGAGAGCCAGGCGCGCGTCGCCGATCTCGAGCGCGCTGTGGATCAGAGCAGCGATCAGATCGAAACGCTCGAGAGCCAGCTCGCCAGCAATCGTCTGCCCGCCGTTTCGGCCGCGCCGAACACCTCGGTTTCGACGCCCTACAACCAGATCCCGGGCGGCGACCTTCTTCCGCCGGCCGAACCCGGACAGTGTTATGCACGCGTCTTCGTTCCGCCGACCTACGAGACGCGAACCGAAGAAGTCCTGAAGCGCGGCGCGAGCGAGTCCCTCGAAGTCATTCCCGCCACCTTCGAAACCCTTGAGCAGGACGTGCTCGTCGAAGCCGCTTCGACCCGAATCGAAGTCGTCCCCGCCGTATACGGCTGGGCCGAAGAGCAGGTTCTCGTCAAGGCTGCCTCCACGCGCCTCGAAGAAGTTCCCGCGCAGTACGAATGGCAGGAAGAACGAATCCTCGTGAAGCCCGCCCACACCATCTGGAAGAAGGGTGAAGGCCCGATCCAGAAGGTCAACGAAGCCACGGGTGAGATCATGTGTCTCGTCGAGGTTCCGGCCGAGTACAAGACGCTTCGCAAGAAGGTTCAGACTGCTCCGCCCACGACTCGCGAGATCGCGATTCCCGCGGAGTACAAGACGGTCAAGCGACAGGTTGTGACGACCCCCGCTTCGACGCGCACGATCGAGATCCCGGCCAAGTACAAGACGGTCAAGGTCAAGCAGGTCGTGACGGCAGCGTCCGAACGACGCACGCCGATCGCCGCGGAGTACCAGACGGTCTCGAAGCGCGTTCAGGTCACGGAAGGCGAGATGGCTTGGCGCCAGATCCTCTGCAAGACCAACACGACGAACGACATCGTGCGCAAGATGCAGCGCGCACTCGACGCAGCCGGACATAACCCCGGCCCGATCGACGGCATCGTCGGACGTGAGACCCTGGCCGCAATCAAGGGCTACCAGGGCGAGAAGGGTCTGGCCCAGGGCGGCGTAACCCTCGCCACGCTCCAGTCCCTCGGCGTGCAGTAAGCACCCACTCGCAAGCGAAGAACGGGGGTGGGTCCCGCCTATCCAACTGGTCGGTCGGTTTCGGATCCAGCCGGCCGGGGGTGGGGCCCTCCTCCGATTTCGCGTGCAACTCATTTGGAGATGAGCAAATGCTCGAAACGATTCTCAAAGAACATGGCGGCGAACTTCTCGGGTCCCTCACGCAAGGTGGTGCGATGGATGCGAGCCAAGCGGAAGGACTGATTCCGCCGGCCCTAAGCGGGATCGGCACAGCCCTTTCAAGCGGCCAGCTCGACCTTTCAAGCTTGCTTGGTGGGATGAGCGACGGAAGTGGCATCCAGTCTCTTCTGGGCCAGCTCGACATCGGCGGCATCGCCGCACAAGCCGGCCTCGACGAGGGCCAGACCGAAAGCGGACTGACCCGTCTGATTCCGGTCGTCGTCTCGCTGCTCGGTGACAAGTCCGGCGGCGCCGAAGGCCTGATGTCCATGCTAGGCGGAGCCGGCGGCGACTCGGGCGGTGCGCTGGGAGCACTCGGCGGGATCGCCGGAAAGCTCTTCGGAAAATAGAAACCCATTCAGGGAGGACTCGATCGTGTCCTCCACATCCATCGGGTACGAACTCTTCGCGACCCGACCCATCCAGGGAGACCTCATCATGGCCAACAAGAAGATCACGGAAATTGAGGGCATCGGCCCCGTCCTCGGCGAGAAGTTCGAGGCGGCCGGAGTCAAGAACACGGATGCGCTGCTCGAACAGGGTGGCAGCAAGGCAGGACGCAAGACCCTCGCGGAGGCGACCGGCCTCTCCGAATCCCGCATCCTGACCTTCGTGAACATGGCGGATCTCTTCCGCATCTCGGGCGTCGCCGGAGAGTTCGCGGAACTGCTCGTCGCTTCGGGCGTGGACACCGTCCGCGAGCTCGCCACGCGGAATGCAGCGAATCTCGCCGACAAGCTCGCCGAAGTGAACGCGGAGAAGAACCTGACCCGCAAGGTTCCGACCCTCAGCCAAATCGAGGATTGGATCAAGCAGGCGGCAGATCTGCCCTCGGGCATCTCGCACTGATCAAATCCGTACAGCCAATCTGATCAAGGGGAGTTCCAAACGGAGCTCCCCTTTTTCTTTGTTCGGAACTCTTCATTCCGTCGCGACGCTCGCTAGTTTCGTGACTGACTCTCAACCCGGAGAACTGAGATGCCCGTCGTCGAAGGTAAAAAGGCCCCCGCATTCACGCTGATCGATCACACTGGAGAGAAGCGCAGCCTCAAGGACTACGCGGGCAAGAATGTGATCCTCTACTTCTATCCGCGCGACGACACGCCGGGCTGCACGAAGGAAGCGTGCGGATTCCGCGACCTCAAGCGACAGCTCACCCGGCGCGACACGATCGTGCTCGGCTGTTCCCCCGACGGCGAAGCCAAGCACAAGGACTTCATCAAGAAGTACAAGCTCAACTTCCCGCTTCTTTGCGACCCCGACAAAAAGGTCATGACGAAGTACGGCGCCTTCGGCGAGAAGATGATGTACGGAAAGAAGGTCCAGGGCGTGATTCGCAGCACGGTCTGGATCGGCCCGGACGGGAAGGTCAAAAAGCATTGGGCCAAAGTCGCCAAGGCGGCGGATCATCCGGCCAAGGTCCTCGAAGCCCTCGACGCAGAGGCCTAGCGGGCGCGCGTCCGCTCAGGGCTCGAGCGCAACCTTGATCGCTCCGCCCATCCGATCGCGTGAACGCTCGAACGCTTCCGGTGCCTTGTCGAGGGGAAATCGATCGCTCACCAGCGCATCCGCGACGGATTCGTCCGCGGCCAGAATCGCCGCGGCTGCGTCGACGTCTCGCACACTCCCCGTTCGGCCGTACATCGACGAGACCAGAACATCGAGTTCCTTCATGCCCAGGACGAGACCCGGCAATTCAAACTTGTCCCACGAGGAGGAAAGCAGAACGAGCTGTCCCTTGGGCCGAAGCGCTTCGCACGACGCGTCGATCGCACTCGCCGACCCCGCGCAATCGAGCACGACGTCGTAGTCTCCCCCGGCCCCGCTCTCGATCACCTGCGCTCCGAGCTGCTTGCCCGCGCGAACCTGCGCCGGATGCCGCGCGATCAGATCAACTTCCGCATGGGCTGCCCGAGCGGCGGCCACGGCACTCAAACCAATCGTGCCTCCGCCCATCACAAGGACGCGTGATCGACCGTCGAGTCGTGACCGACGGACACCATGCACCGCGACCGCGAGGGGCTCCACCAGAAAGCCCGTCGTCGCATCGACACCACGGGGAAGCGCCACGAGACTTCGCTCGGGCACGCGAATCAGCTCGGCCATCCCGCCATCGCGGCCGACCCCGAAGATCGTCGACTTTCCCTGAAGACAGACCTGGGTATCCCCCGCGTGACAATCGCTGCAAGCGCCGCACGGCTCGAGGGGTTCGATCGCGACCGGCGTTCCGTCTTCGAGTTCCCCGGCAATCTCGTGTCCCGGAATGCCGGCGATGGGGTAACCCAGGTCGAGCATCGTCGTATCCGACCCGCAAATCCCACAAGCGCGAACGCGAACGAGTACGCCCTCCCCCGTCGGTGGCGGAACGTCTTCAAGCACGACCTGCTTATCTTCGAACTTGACGGCAAGCATGGCTCACTCCTTCTTCATCCATCACGATGCAGCTCACCTCAAATCAGAATCGTGGCCTTCGCCGCGGGACGCTCGCGAAATCGATTGCACCACGCCGTCAAACGAGGAGACTCACTCAGTACATCGAGTTCCCGAAACCGCGCGAACTGAAGGATCGCCTGAAGCGTGCAGTCCGCGACCGTCACGCGATCTCCCGCAAGAAAGGGTCGGCCGTCGGACATTGCGTTCTCTAGGAAGCCGATGCCGATTTTCCAGCGCCCATGGTAGTGCTCGGCAACAGGCGGATTCGGCGGCAAGCCGAGCGGAGAATTCGTCGAATGAATTTCACGCGCGATCGGAATCAGACCCGTGATGTCAGCGACCCGCTCGATCTGCCGCGCATATCCCCGCTCGTACGCATCTCTGCCCCACATGGAGGGTTCGGGAAAAAGCTCTTCGAAGTAGTCGATGATCGCGAGTGACTCATGCAAAACACGACCGTCGTCGAGCTCGAGCGCCGGCACAGTGCCGAGCGGGTTCAGCTTCAGATGCTCGGGCGTCTTGTGCTCGCCCTCGATCAGGTTGACGGTGACTTCTTCGATCGGAATCGATGCCCCGACTTCGGCTTTCTCGGCGAGATAGAGACGAACCTTGGCCGCATTCGGTGCAAAGGGAAACATGTGAAGCTTCATGATGGATCTCCTTCATCGGACGCGTCCAGAGAGTCGGCGCTGCCTGCGCCTTGAATCGAAAGCCCCTTGAGCGGGCCCACGCTTTCGGTGGATTCGCCTCGGCGCTCCGCTCGACGTCTCGCCGAGACAACGCGAATTCGCTCGGCGGGGACGAAGAGTTCCTTGAGGAGATAACTCTTGATGTCCTCCGCATAGCCCAACTCGTCGAGCGCGCGTTCCATGCAGAGCAACCAGGCATCCCGTTCGGGTTCATCGACGGGCAGATGCTGATGGAAGATCGGGATCTTGATCGGACCGTATTTCTCCGAATAGAGCTTCGGCCCGCCCGTCCACCCGCTCAGAAAGAGAGCGAGCTTGTCGATCGAGACGGTGAGATCCGATGGATGTAACGCGCGAATGCGCGCGGCTTCCGGCAGGGTGTCCATCTCGCGATAGAACACCTCGACAAGGCGCCGAATCGCATCCACGCCGCCGAGCGCTTGATGGGTCGCATCGCCGTCTCCGAAGCGACGGGTCGCATCGGGAGTCACGGATTCAGACTCGGCCATCGGCCGTCTCCTTTCGCGGGCGCGTCAGGGGAACGGGGCGGCTCAACTTCCCGGAAGAGATTTCTCTTCGCCCAGTTCATGAATGCGAAGCGTCATCGATCGCGGTGGATGAGCGGCGATGGCCTCATTGAACTTCGCCATATGCGGCGTCGCGAAATGTGCCTGCAAATCCTCCATCGACTTCCAGAGTTCATTGATCCGCAGAACGTTCGGATCGGACACTTCCTGACAGAACGTGTAGTCGTCGCATCCCGGTTCGGCGCGACTCGCGGCTTCCATTTCGGTGATGGTGTCGCGCAGGGCTTCGATGTCGTCTGCGGAGGTTTCAACGAGGGCGATGATATTGATCATGAGGGATTCCCTTTCATCTTCACATTCTCATTCCGGGCTTCACATGCTTCGCGTCACTCGAGGAGAGCATAGTCTCCCGACCCGACTAGCCGAGTGCCTTCGAACAGATTTCGCCGAGCAGCGAGATCCGGTCGACGTTGTCCCCGTTAATCGGAAGGTCGACCGTCACTCCGTCGAGTCCCTTAGAAACCGCTTCAGAGATCTCTTCGCCCACGGTATCCGGATCACCGAAGATGAGTGCGTCCTTCACGAACTCCTTCGCTCCGTCCGAAAGCCCTTTAACCGCGCCGGTTCGCTCAAGATCCGCGAGCGCGTCCTCCATGGTCGGTGCAACGCAAACCATCAAGAGCTTCGTCACCTTGATCTCGCTTCGATCGCGACCGAGCCGCTCGCAATGAGCATCAAGCGCTTCGATCTTGCGCGGAATATCCGCGACGGTCCCCGTCAGGTTCGACTCGTCGGCGTACTGCGCGACCATGCGGAGCGTCTTCTTCTCGCCTTGCCCGCCGATCATGATCGGAATCTTCGAAAGCGGCGCGGGTGAGTTCGCAACATCGACCGCTTTGTAGTGCTTCCCGTCAAGGGAAACTCGTTCGTTCCGCAGCATGGGCGAGATGATCTGCAGCGCTTCTTCGAGGCGTTCGAACCGTTCCGCGAGCGTGCCGAAGTGAAAGCCGAAGGCTTCGTGCTCGAGCTCGAACCAGCCGGCTCCGATACCGAGCGTCGCACGACCATGCGAAACATGATCGAGGGTCGTTACGGTCTTCGCGAGCATCGCCGGATTCCGATAGGTATTCCCCGTCACAAGCGCTGAAAGCCGAACGCTCTCCGTATGCTGCGCAAGCGCCGCGAGCATCGAATAACACTCGAACATCGGCTCTTCCGGCGCACCGATTCCCGGCAGCTGATACCAATGATCCATCAGCATGACGCGGTCGTAGCCAGAAGCTTCCGCGGCCTTCGCCTGCGCGACGACCTTATCGAAGATCGCCCCGGGCGAAGTATCGGGATAGGTGAAGTTCGGAATCTGATAGCCGAGACGGGTCATGATGCGAGGTTCCTGTTTCAGTGCGCCGATCGTCGCAGAGTCGCCCGCGCAGGTCGAGGTCTATCGAAACGGGATCATGAGATCCCGAGTCGCGGTCCCTAGCCGTTCAACCTCGAGGCCCAGGCGACAAAACCTTCAAGGGTCTTCGCAAGACGCCCCTTCGTGAGGTCGTCGGTCAGTGCCCCGCTCTCATCGAATTTCTCGTGGACCGCCGGCACGAGAAAGGACGGCCCCAGGAAGACCGGCGTGAGCGTACCGCCAAGGACCGTGCTCAATTGCCCGTGCGCCCGCGCGCCGCCCGTCGGTGCAAGCGAGAGAGCGATCAAGAGGGCCGGCTTGTCCTTGAGCGGCGAGTTGAACGCCGGACGGGAGGCCCAATCGATCAGGTTCTTGAGCGTGCCGGGGATGCCGTAGTTGAACTCCGGTGTGACGAAGATCAGCGCGTCGGCTCCGTTCATCTGATCGGCGAGCTGCTGAACCGCAGCGGGCTTTTCATCCCCGTCGAGGTCCTGATCGTAGAGTGGAAGATCACGACCATCGATGATCTCGAACTCGGCCCCGTCGGGACCCGCCTCTACAGTGGCCTGCGCCAGCTTCTTCGTAAAGGAGGCAGCGCGCAGACTACCGATGGCAATCAGGATCTTCATCTCAATCTCCTATGCATTTCATTCGTTCGATTCGTTGGATGAGCCGCTCAGGGCCTCAAGCGGTTTAGCTTCGATGAATCGATCGAGCGCCTGACGCGCTTCGTCGTCTCTCATCTGAATCGGAGGGGTTTTCATGTAGTAGGCGCAAGCGGCATCCAGCGGGCCGCCGAGGCCCCGCTCGAGTCCGACCTTCGCGCAGCGGATCGCGTCGATCACGACCCCCGCGCTATTCGGCGAGTCCTGAACCGACAATCGGAGTTCAAGCTCGATCGGTACGTCCCCGAACCCACGCCCTTCGGCCCGAATGAAGGCAATTTTGTTGTCCTTCTGCCAAGGCACATAGTCGGAAGGACCGATATGGATATCGTCCGTATCGAGACGCTCATCGAGCTGACTCTGTACCGACTCGGTCTTCGAAATCTTCTTCGACTCAAGCCGCGTGCGTTCGAGCATGTTCAAGAAGTCGGTGTTCCCACCGGTATTCAGTTGATAGGTCCGGTCGAGGGTCACACCTCGGTCCGCAAAGAGCCGGGCGAGCGTGCGATGAACGATCGTCGCGCCGACCTGGCTCTTGATGTCGTCCCCGACAATGGGGAGCGAGGCGTCGCGAAAGCGTTGGGCCCATGCGGGGGTCGAGGCGATAAAGACCGGCACGCAGTTCACGAAGGCGACGCCCGCTTCGAGACACGCTTCTGCGTAGGTCCTGACGGCGTGTTCCGATCCAACCGGCAGGTAGCAAACAAGCACCTCGGCCCGGGACTGACGGAGTGACGTCACAAGGTCGACCGGGGCCAGGTCCGACTCGCGAAAGGCGCGATCGTCGGGATGGTTTTCCATGTGCCCCGCGATTCCGTCGAGACTGGGTCCGCGCTCGACGAAGACCCCGGACGAAGCCAGATCGCTCTCGAAGACCACAGCACAATTTGGCTTCGCGAAGACCGCCTCTTCGAGGGACGCCCCGACCTTTCGGCGATCGACATCGTAGGCGGCCACGAATTCGATCTGGTGGGGACGAAAGCCGCCGATCGTCGGTCGCATCAAGCCGGAAACATCTTCCGCCCGCGCCTTCGCATAAAACGAAACGCCCTGCACGAGTGCGCTCGCGCAATTCCCAACACCGGCCACGGCGACTCTGATGGAATCCGTCATGATGCTCCCGGGGCGACGCCCCTCTCTGGCCGGAGCATCGCGCATCCTGGGCTTCGTGACCCGATCCCTTTAGTCAATCGCGGTCAGCTTCGAGCTGCGGACCCAGACGTCACGCCCATTCGCGAGCCGTGCGAGAGACCAATCTCCGCGCACCTCCACGAGATCGACCTCAACGCCCGGCGGGAGCGGGTCGGGAAGCGCAAGCGGCGCGAGTGCGGAGTCAGCGGATCGCGCCTCAGCCTCGAGTCCGGTCACGACCGCCATGCGCTCCACTTCCTCTGCCCAGGTGAGGGAGCCAAGCGAGAGTCCCCAACCGGCGAACGCGAGCAGCGCCAGACCACGCCAGGCCCCTTCCTTTCGACGCACCGAAAGCGCGATCGCGACCGCGGCCACGAGAAAGCAGATCGCGGAGAAAGCCGCTCGCTGTTCGGCGGGCCATCGCCGCCCATCGAGAAATCCTCGCGCGCCCTGCGTTGGTTCCGGGCGCGGCACCCAGACGGGAAGCTTCGTGCGCACGTAGACGAGGTTCTGCTGAGCTGCGTTGTGATTGGGGTCGATGCGCAGCGCGCGATGATAGGCGACGACCGCTTCCCCCGGATCCTGCGCCTGGAGTGCGGCATTCCCGAGATTTGTATAGAGCGCGGCGCTTTCGACCCCGTCCGAAACGAGGGACGCGAACGCCTGTCGTGCGCGAGCGAAGCCGGCGAGGCGCGCGTCGCGGCCGGCTTCCGACTGCGCCGCTGAGTACGCTTCGATGGCCGCTTCGAGCCGAACCGGACGATCGAGCGCCTCCGTAGCGAGCGCCGAACCCGCAAAGATGAGGACGCAGACAGAGCCGACAAGCGCGAGCCGTGCTGCCCGAAGGAAAGTGAGAGTCCGGTCGAAGCTCATTCCAGTCCCCCCTTCTCCCTAACAAGATTTCGGGCTCGCTCAACGAGCTCCGTCGGAAGTCCGCCGGCCCCCGCCGGCGCAAACCGAAGCGCATCGCATTCCGAGACCAGCCGATCGACTTCGTCCGAGGCTTCCTCCGGAAGGCTCGCCACGAGTTCGCGCAGGGTTCGCCCGAGCATCGCCGCTCCTTCTGACTCCGCCGCCGCAGCCTCTTCGATCCCGCGCAAGGCCGAATCGAACGCTGCGCCCCGGGCCACCTGTGCCGGATCCTGCGACCGCCGGCGATGGTCAACGAAAGCGTAGGCGAGGATCGCGAGTGCGAGCCCATAGGCGAGTGGAATCAAGAATGAGGGTGATGCAGAAGCGGACGCGCCCCCGAGCACGCGTGCCGGGTCGGAGTCCACTGCGAGATTCGCGCCGCTCACAGCAAGTGAACTACTGCGGGCGGTCGGATTGTCCTCCATCTGTGCGGAAGCATCCGCCGAAGCCGGTGCCCCGGGATCGGTCGTCCCATCTCCTGCCCGGCGATCCACATCCGCGGCGGAGATGATCTGTGCAGCCCCCACAGAAAGCGCAATGGGGCGGGAGTAAGTCGTCTCAAAGCGACGCGTCTTCGCATCGAACCAGGAGTACGCAATCGCGGGCACTTCACGAACCTCGGAATCGATCACGCGCAGACTCGCCTCGAAGCGCTTGCCGTCCTGATCCTCAAGCCCGGCCGGCGGCTCTTCCGGAAGGCGAAACTGCGCCGGATCAAAGAGCCCCTCGGCATCGAAGCGCGGAAGGCCTGCAGTTGAGAGGTCGCCGTCGCCGCGCAACAAGAAGGACAACACAATCGGCTCACCGAGCTGAACAACACTCCGGTCGGCGCTGACTTCCAGACTGAACCCTTCACCGACAGCGCCGGCGAAACTCTGTGGGCGGCCCACCTTCGGCACCTCGAGGACTTCAATCGAGACGGGTTTCCCTTCGGCCATCAGGCGTTCGGAACTCGTCGCCTGCCTTTGATTGAAAAGGTCCCGACGGAAGCGCGTGCCACGGTTGATCACGATACGCGGCGGCGAAGCGCGGATCCGCTCGGGCGAGAGGGCGATCATCGTTCGCTTTGCGCGCACTTCGAGGATGCGTCGCCCGCCCTGCTGCTTCTCGACCGTGGTCGCAGGCAGTCGGAGCACACCCGCCGCCGTCTGGATATCAATCGTCGTATCCTGCGACGCACCCGGGTCATCGATAAAGCGAAGCGAGGGCTGATCGAAAAGCGGAACCGCGGCGTTGAGCGAGATCAGATCCCGTTCGGCCTCACGGTCGATTCGGAGAACGATCTCAACCGGCACCTTTTGCCCCACGAAGAGCGGCCCGTCGCGAACCTCAACCTCGATTCCGACGAGCCCGGTCGTCGGAACGGTCTGAATCGTCATCGCAATGGGGCGCGTCCTCTTCGTCACACTCCCCTGACGAACGGTGAAGGGCGGAATCTCAAGACGCCCCTCGCGCGTCGAAACCAATTCATATTGATAGATGAAGCGAACTTCCTTGGTTCGCGTCATCCGCCCGTTCACGATCGAGATCGACGTCGAACTACTGTCGGACACCCCGGCGAAGCGAATCGTCGCCCCGTCGATCGCACCGACTTCAACTTCCGGAGTCGGCTCGTTCTCGAATTGACTCGCCACAACTTGAACCACGATCGGTTCACCCAGATAGTGCGGTCCGCGATCGACCTGGACCTGAGCGTTCTGAGCGCTCGCCCCATTCGCGATGGCGAAGAGGGAGAAGCTGATCAGCAGCGAACAAACGCGGGCGCGCTCACGCTGACCGCCGCGCTTCCTCTTCGCCATGCCCGATACCAACACCAACCGACTCACCAATCCTTATCTACCGGCCGAGAGCGGCGACGCTGCTGATCGCGCTCCTTCTCCCGCCTTCGCTCTGCCTCCCGGTCACGAACGCCCTGGAGCAGCTGGGAGGGATCCTCCTCGGATTCCTCCGCCTCCGGAGTTTCGCGCGCTTCGGCCTCGCCGTCGCCTTCCGGCGGCGGTTCTTCCTGCCCTTCGGAAGAATCGCCCTCCGAGTCCTCCCCTTCACCAGAATCCTGTTCCTGATCTTGCTGTTGATCCTGGTCCTGATCCTGCTGCTCGTCCTGGGGCGGCGGAGGAGGGGAAAGAAGCTCGATGGCAGCGGCCAGATCCGCGATCGCCTGGGTTTGAGGCGGCTCGGCGGTCGGAAGCGCACCGGCCTGCCCAGAGAGCACCGATGCCGCGGTTTGCATTTCGAGCTGCGCGCTCGCCACGAGCTCCGCGGCCTTGCGCATCTTTTCCTGCGCCTCCGCCGCCGCCTCTTCCGAGGGAGCCCCTTCCGGCGGCGTGCTCGACTGCTCAAGCAGCGCGTCCGCGATCGCGCCGGCGCGCGTCTCGAGTCCCGTCTGGACTTGACCGATCGCGATCGCCTTCTCCCGGGTCTCATCGACCTTGGCACCGGAAACGTCTGCCCCAGCGAGAGCGATCGCCTCCTTGGTCTCGTCGGAGACATCGACCTGGTCCCGCGCAAGCTTCTTGAGGTGCTCGATTAGCGTGAAGAAGAGCGTCTGGAGGTCTTCGAGTCGTGCACGCGATCGCTCGGCGGCTTCGCCGGCCGTCGCCCAATCGAGCGGGGACTCCTCGAGGGCGGCATCCGCTTCCTGCATCGCGGCCTCGCCTAACGCGAGCAGCTGATCCGCCAGTTCAAAGCGCTCCGTCTCAAGCGCCACCGCATCGGGTAAGGCCTCACCATCGGGCCCGACCGCCGGCGCGGCTCCCGATTCATTCGCCTGGGCCACCGCGGCCTGCGCTGCCGCGACCTTCTCCTGCCGCTCCCGATCAAGAAGCTCGGCGAGACGTGCAGCGCGTTCCAGATTCTTGCGCTCGATCTCTTGGGCGAGCGGGGCGTACTCGTCCCTCGCCGTCGCAAACGCCTCCGCCTCTGACGTGGCGATCTCAACGACCTGCGCCTGCCCCGCGACCGCAACTTCGAGCAGCTGCGTCAAATCGAAGAACAGCTCCTGGGCATCGGCGAGCCCCTGCCCCGCCGTCGCTTCCTGTTGAAGCGCACGCTGGCTCAGTCCCGCCGCGACGGCGGACGCCGCGCCATCCAGCGAAGACGCTGCCTCTCGAACCAACGGCGCAGCCCCGATCAAAGCGGCCCCCAACGCTTCTTGTGCCGCCGGGTCGGCTTGCGGCGCGGCCGGGTCCGGACCCGCGGCGGCAGGTGCAGCCTCGATCTGCTCCGACGCGGACGTAAGACGCCCCGCCAACTCGGCGACTCTCTGCTGAAGACGACGCGCATCCTCTTCGACGGAAGCCGGACTCAGGAAGGCCGGACGCGCCGGCACACCGTCGCCGCCGCCTTCGGTCTGAAGAAGCGCAGCCGTGAGCCCGGCGAGCGTTCGGGTTTCATCCAGCAGCACGCCGATCTGATCGACCGGATCGCGCAACTGGTCGCGGGCGCGCTTGAGTTCGCCTAATGCGGCGGCGCCGCGACGATAGGCGCGCTCGGCCTGGCGCTGGCGAAGTTGTCGACGGGTGCCGCCCATGCGCTCAATCGCACCGTCGAGGTAGACGAGCACACCTTCGAGCTGAAGACCGCGGAGCGTATCCTCGGGAGAACGCGTCTCCTCGGGCATCGCCTGAATCGCCTCCCGATCCCGAACGACGCGGTCGGCGAGTTCCTCGGCCCGCGAGAGCAGCAGACGCTGTTCCGTCGCCGCCGCCTCGAAGGCCGGACGCATTCGCTCGACCGCATCGAGTTCGCCCGCCTGCGCAACCACCGACAGCAGCTCCGCCACGACCGCACCTCGCGCTCGCTGTTCCTCGATCATCCCATCCAGGGCCGACTCGAGATCGCCTTCTTCCTTCTGCGCGAGTTCATCCGCAAGCATCGTCGCGCGTCGCAGGGCGACTTCGAGGTTATGTCGCGGCGCCTTCGTTTCGGGCTGCATCCCCACCGCTTCTCGGAACCAGTCGGCGGCCTCGTGAAGGGCCTCAAGCGCTTCCTTCGGCCGCTCTCCCTGCACCCGGTCCGCGCGCGCCATCGCAGCCATCCCAAGATTGAAGGTCGCCGCATAACGCAGCTCTAGATCGTCCGTGGCATCGCGCCGCGCATCACGCAATTCGACCGAAGCGACTTCATCCGACCCCGCGGCGAGCGCCGCATTCGCCTCGTTGAATCGCTCCCGCGGATCGCGCGGCCTCTGCTCAACCGGTTCGATCGCAATCGCCTCGCCCTCTTCGAGGACGGGCTCATCGATCGGCACAGCGGCCGGGTCCGGCCCGTTCTGCGCTTCGGCGGCGGGGGCGGTCGCGAGCGCAACGGACATCGACGCCAGGATCACCACAAGCGCCCCCTTCCCGACGGTCTCCTTACCCGCAGTCGGGGATGCGGCGCGCGCGGGGTTCGATGTTCCGGAAAACAGGAAGACCGCGCTGATCAAACACACGAATGCGATCGCGAGAAAGAGGCCATAGGCCTCATCCCGAATCGTTCGCCCGCGTTCGTCCATCTGTCCGCGGGTGAGCTTCGAAATATGCGCGTCGTAGATCGATGCCAAATCGAGAACGCCGGTACCGGCGGGCACGAAGGCGCCATCGGTCTCGAGCGCAAGGGATCGCAGCAGCTCCCCGTTCAATCGGCTGATGACGGGACGCCCCTCACCATCGACGACTCGCGTCCGTGCGCCGGTCTTGGGATCTCTGACGTGAATCGCGCTGCCGTTTTCGTCCCCAAAACCGATCGCGATGATCTTGATGCCCGCCTCTGCTGCCTGCTTTGCGGCATCGAGGGCGAAGGAGTCGTGGTCTTCGCCATCGGTGATCAGGATCAGCGCACGTTGGGCTGGACCGGGCTCGCCGAATCCGACCACCGCCCGACGAATCGCCTCGGCGACCTTAGTTCCCCCGCGCGGCACGCTATGCGGACCCGCCCCATCGAGGGCGAGACGCAAGAAACTCTTGTCCGGGGTCATCGGCGACAGAACGCTTGCGCGGCCGGCGAAGGCGATCAGTCCGACGTGATCGTCGCCGAGGTAGCTGAGCAGATCCCGGATCTCCGCCTTCGACCGTTCGAGTCGGGTCGGCTTCGCATCGTCGGCAAGCATCGAACGCGACACATCGAGGGCGATCATGATCTCCGCACCAACGCGAGGCGTCGCCACAAAGCGCTCTCCCATTTGCGGCCGCATCACCGCAAGCGCCATCGCGATCCCCGCGACCGCAAGCAGGCCGAGGCGCAGCCCGCGACGCCATCGCGATGGGCGCACCACGAGTTGCGATTGCAGCGCCGACCCGACCAGGCGATCGAGCGCACCCGACCCGCGACGTTCGAGCAGGATCAATCCCACGACGATCGCCAGCCAGCCGTAGAGCACCCAGATCAATTCGGGGTTCGCCCAATGAATCGCGCCAGACATCATGCGGGCAGCCTCCGCAACCAGCTATTCGCGAGCAGCGTCGAAAGCGCGAGGCTACCGAGGGCAAGCAGGACGAAGGGTGTCACATGATATTCGTATTCGAGGTAGCGAATCTCGCTGACTTCACTTCGCTCGAGGCGATCGATCTCTGCGATGACATCGCGAAGTCCCTCTTCGTGGGTCGCATGGAAGTATCGGCCACCGCTGCGCTGGGCGATCTTCTGAAGCGTAACTTCGTCAATCTCGACGTAGCCCCGCGCCAATCGGACGCGACCATTCGGAAGGCGCTGGGGCATCGGGGCGTAGCCCGTCGTTCCCGCACCGACGGTATAGACTTTGATTCCGTGCTCGGCGGCGAGGTCCGCCGCTTGGAGTGGTTCGATGTCGCCGATGTTATTCACGCCATCGGTCAGCAGAATGACGACCTTCGAGGCCGTTTCCTGGCGGCGCAGGCGTTCGACCGCGAGCGCAAGCCCTTCCCCCACGGCGGTCCCGTCCTCGTCGCGCTCGGTCGGGGTCTCCAGCTGCTCAAGAATCGCTGCGAGGTTGCCATGATCGAGGGTGAGTGGACTCAACCCATCGGCATAACGCGCAAAGGCGACCAAGCCGACGAGATCGTCGGGACGCCCCTCGCCGATCCCGCCTCCGCCGAGGACGAAATCGCGGAAGATCCGCTTCACGACGTCGAGCCGACTCGTGCTCGTATCGCCGCTCACGAAGTCGCGCGCCTCCATCGACCCGGAACGGTCGACGACCATCGCGATTGCGATGCCCTCGTGTTTCACCTCACTCACGGCGTCGCCGGTCCTCGGTCCCGCAAGCGCCACCGCGAGGGCTGCGGAGCAGAGGGCGAGCAAGGCCGCGGGAAGCCAAGTCAGACGCGACCGCAGTGAGCGCCGCGTCGAACTCACGAGGTCCAGGCTCGACCAGGTCACGGACGCGGGAAGTCGATTCGCCCTGACAAAGATCAGCGGAGACAAAAGGAGTAACAACAGGAAGAGTGGATCCGAGAATTCGAAACCGGTCGTGGCGAGGTCAGGCATGACGCGCCTCCTCCTCGGACGCAGCATCGACCGGGCTATCCGGTGCACTGGCGAGAGACTCGCTCCGCACCTGATCGCGCGTCTCCTCAAGGAAGCGTTCGGCGCCTGCGATCGATTGTCCCACGGCCTCGGCATCCGGTCGCAGACCCGCAAACTTCACGAGGTCGGCCTGGGTCAAGAAGTCGCGCAGCAACTGCTGGTGCGACCTCGCCAGATCCGGCGAGCGCCCCATCTCGGTCAAGAACTCCTGAGTCGTGAGCTCCGGGCTTCGCAGGCCAAAGCGATCTTCGAGATAGCTGCGAACGATCAGCGTGAGCGCGACATAGAACGCGTCCATCGCATCCGCGTCCGGCCGCCCCTGCGCCAGCAGATCATCCAGCGCGCCCCGCGCAACTTCGTAGGCGCTGCGCTGTCGACGTCGCGCCGTGAACGTCTGGTAGCTGCGCCACGCGACGGGCGCGATCGCGACCAACCCGACCAACACGACGATCGCCCAACCCCAGATTGGAAGCAGACCGGTCCGCCGCGGCCCGAGATCCGGATGCGCCGGTTCGAGGTCAAGCGGGGCATCGGCAGCCAGGATCGGCCTAACATCGACCCGCACGCGTTCGGTCAATATTTCGTAGGCGTCCTCCCCTTCCGGCGCGGGCTGCTGCCCGTTGCGCCGGTCGACGAACTCGACACGCAGGGGCGGAATCGATTGAGGCCCGGATCGCGACGGCTGAAGCCGGTAGCGCTGGCGCGAGAGTGAATCGCCCGCAGGCGTCAGGGTCGTACTCGGCGCGAAGTCGACGATTTCGAATCGGCCGAGGGCTTCGCCGAATTCGGGCATCAGGACCTCGACCCCCGCCTCCCCGGTCGCTTCGAGGATGAGTTCGATGACATCCCCGATGACGGGTTCTTTGGGTTGCACGACCAGCGTGACACGAACGGGGCCGCGCTCCACCTCTTGCCGGATCGCTTCCTTCGGACCCTCCACTTCTTGAGCGACTGCAGGCGCCGCGGGAAGAAGAAGGCCAAGCAGAACCATGACAAGAACGGCGCGCATTATCTCCGCCCTCGCCTTTCGCGCATTCGGAAGAAGCGCACGAGGGGCTCGATGACATCGCCCGCTGCATCGACATGAATGAAGTCGATGCCGAGAGAAGCGAAGCGCATCTCAAGCGCACGAACGCGCTCGGTCGCTCGGCCAGCGACTTCACGACGGAATTCGGACGATCCCGTATCAACGATGCGCGCTTGCCCAGTCTCGGCGTCGCGCATCGCAACCAAACCCGCGTCTGGCACATCGAGCTCATTCGGATCCGTCACCAGAACCGCGATCACATCGTGCTTCCGGTTCGCAGCCACCATCTGCCGATCAAAGCCCTCGTCGAGAAAATCACTCACCACGAAACAGATCGTTCGGCGCTTCGTGACCTTCATCAAGAACTCGAGGGCATGTCCGACGTCGGTCGCCTCGCGCGCTTTCCGCGGGCGGCGACCGCTCGCGAATTGTCCCAAGAGTGAAGCGACGCGCTCGCGCAGACCTCCAGCAGGTTGGGCGAGCACTTCGGCGGCGCGCGCATCTTCATGGGCGAGGACTTCCCGCACGACGCGAAGCGCATGTTTCTGGCCTTTGCGCGGCGGGATGTACTCCTCGATCTCGCTATGGAAGAGCGCCAGGCCGACCTTGTCGTCGTTCCGTGTCGCGGTAAAAGCCAACAGCGCGCAAAGCTCCGCCGCGGCTTCCCGCTTGCTTCGTGTCCCCGAGCCGAAATCCTGCGAGGCGGAAACGTCCGCCATCAACATCAGCGTAAGCTGTCGTTCTTCGACATAGCGCTTGATGAAGGGCTCACCCGTTCGCGCCGTCACGTTCCAGTCGATCGACCTAACATCGTCCCCCGGCACGTAGGGGCGGACCTCATCGAACTCCATCCCCCGGCCCTTGAAGACCGAGACGTACTCCCCCGCCAACACGTCCGCCACCTGGCGGCCCGTGCGAACCTGAATTTCGCGAACGCGGGAAATGATCTCGCTGGTCAGCATCGTCGTTTGGGAATGCCCTACGGAACGAGGACGCCGGCGAGGATCCGCTCGATCACGTCTTCACTCGTGCGTCCCTGCGCCTCGGCTTCGTAGGTGATCGCAATTCGATGCCGAAGCACGTCGAGGGCGAGATTCTTCACATCGTGGGGTGTGGCGTAGTTGCGGCCCTGCAAGAATGCATTCGCCTTCGCGGCACGCGTCAGGAAGAGCGACGCTCGCGGCGAGGCCCCGGTCTCGATCATGCCATCGAGATCGGCGATGCCCGCCGCCTTCGGATCGCGGGTAGCGTGCACGAGATCGACGACATACCCGGTGACCTTCTCATCGACGAAGACCTGCTCGACGGCTTTCCGGGCCGCGAGAATCTGCTCCGGGGTCGCGACCTTCGAAATGGTGGGCTCCGGCTGTCCTCCCGCCATTCGATCCACGATCTTTCGTTCTTCTTCCTTGGTCGGATAGCCGACGACGACCTTCAGCATGAAGCGATCGACCTGGGCTTCTGGGAGCGGATAGGTCCCCTCTTGTTCGATCGGGTTCTGGGTCGCCAGCACCAGAAAGGGTTCTTCGAAGGTGTAGGTCGTGTCGCCGATCGTGACCTGGCCTTCCTGCATCGCTTCGAGCAATGCCGCCTGCACCTTGGCGGGCGCACGATTGATCTCGTCCGCGAGCACGAGGTTGGAGAAGAGCGGCCCCTGCTTGACGCTGTAGGAACCGTCCTTCGGATTGAAGATCTCGGTTCCGATCACATCCGCAGGAAGCATGTCCGGCGTGAATTGGATCCGGGAGAAGTCAGTGTCCACCGCTGTCGCGAGACTCCGAACGGTCAGGGTCTTCGCGAGTCCCGGGACGCCTTCGAGCAGAACGTGGCCGCCACTCAGCAGCCCGACGATCAGCCTCGAGATCATTCCCTCCTGACCGACGACGACCTTGGCCACCTCGTTGATCAGATCGTTGCAGACCCGCACATGCTCATCCGCCGCGGGCGCATTTCCTGCAACCTGGTCCTCACTCATCACTCTCGCTCCTTCATTGTGCACATTCGCACGCGGCCCAACGGGACTCGGTCCACGCGCCGCAAACGCCGCAGAATGCGGTGGTCACGGGGCACCGCTGACCGCGCCTGGGTCCGACGCCACAAGCAGCACGTCGGTTCCCTTCCGCTTCCCGCGGCGGGAGATAATGACGACCCCGAAAGAGGCATTCAAGCGGAAACGCCCGAATTCACAGAGAAGGGGCGTCGAAGAGGTCGATCAGAGCTTCCGCCGCCCGTCCGGAGCCCACTCGAAGCGGAGCCCCACGCCGATCCGGTAGTGGATCGGCTCGCGTTCGTAGCGAGCGGTCAGCGTCGTCGTGTTGGGCGACCGCGACGATGCGCCCCCGCTCTCGACAAACCAGGTCCCGGTCTCGACGAGATCGGATTTCCGGTCACCCAGGATGTAGTAAAAGCGCGCCGAGGCGTAGGCTCTCACCCGGAGCGGCCCGCTTCGCCCGCCGTCGACCGAGGCATCGAGCCCAAACCCCATACTGTGGTAGCCCTTCTCACGCTCAGCGTTGATGAAGAGGAGCCTGCAGGGTCCACAGTTGCCATTGACGTCCGGCGTCTCCAACTCGCCCGCGCCCAGGATTCCCTGGATCGTGTCCTTGCGATACATCCATTCGAGGCTCGGCTTAAAGTAGACGGTCCGTCCGAAGATCGGAACCTCAACCTGCGCCCCCACGCCCCCGGTCAGGACCCAGGGCTTCGCTTGGGCACGCACGGCGGTCCCTTGATTTTCGATGGAGTCCGCATCGGGCTGGAACGGGGAAACCGCGGGAAAACTGCCCGGGTCACCGGTCGTCGTAATCGGATCGTCAGCGTCGAGCACATAGCCGCCGCCGCCATGGACGACGAGTCGTGTGTTCCACTCATCGTTGAACAACACGGGCGAGGCCAACTCGCCTTCGGCACCAATGCTCCAGGAAAACCCGGTTGTTTCTCCGTCCTGGAATCCTGTTAGGTCATTCGTCGCTGTCGCGCCGCGCTCTTCGGCGAGCCCAACAGTATAGATCGACAAGCCCGGGATCCATCGCTCCCGATCCGCTTCGGACTCGGCGAACGCCGGCAGGCCGTAGGCCGAACAGACAAGGCTGACCAGAAAAATTGCGGTCCAATTCGTCGGACGCCGTCGGAGGAGCGCGCGGGGGATTCGCGTGAGCATTGGCACTTGGGTAGCACGACGAATCGAGGCGCCCAATCGCATCGCGTGCGCGCGTGTTGACTCACCTAGTCGAAGCGCTAACGAAGGGAGGATGCCCCCAAATCACTGTCTCCCCGCACGGTCGCACGCTCGCTGGCGACGCATCCGTGTCGTGATCCCCACGATTGTTGCCGTTCTCGCGATCCAAGGCCTGGCGTTCGCTCAAACCACGCCCGAGGACGATCCGTGGGCGAACGTCGAAGAGATGGTCGTGACAAGTTCGGGGGCCCTCGCCGGCCTCACCGACGCGACGACCTCCGTCACCGCTTTCGATAGCGAAGACCTGATGGCCCTCGGCGCGAGCGACGTTTCTGACGTGGCTGCTTTCACCCCAAATCTTGAAATTCGCAGCGCCGGCGGCTCGACCGCGACGTTCTTCATCCGCGGCGTCGGCCTGAATGATCTCACCGCCAACGCTTCGGGCTCCGTCGCGATCTATCAGGACGATGCACCGAAGAATCTGCCGGCCATCCAGCTCGGTCAGCTCTTCGACCTCGACGAAATCGGGATTCTCAAGGGGCCTCAGGGCGCCGGCCCGGGCCGAAACGCCTCGGCGGGCGCGATCAAGATCTACACGCGCCAGCCCACGAACGAATTCGCTGGAAAACTTCGTGTCGACTACGGCAACTACGATGCCCTGGTCGTCGAAGGCGCCCTCAACGTGCCGATCGTCGCCGATCGCCTGTCGACGCGCCTCTCGTTCAATGTTGCGCGGCGTGACGGCTACGTCACGAATCGCTGCGGCGTGAAACGAATCGCCCAATTTCCGTCGATTTGTGACGACGTCGTCTCCGATCTCGCCGACGACCTGAACAACGAGAACGCCTGGGCAGCGCGCATGACGACACGCTGGGAGACACCGATCGACGACATGTCGTGGACGTTTACGTTTCACGGAAGCCGCACGGATGAGCTTGGAACCGTAGGCGAGCATCTCGGCGCGGTGAACACCCTGGGCTCGCCCGACTTCGGCAACCAATACCAACAGCCGGAGGTGCAGGCCGAGCGCGAGCGGATTCTCGCAACGATCCCGGTCGTCACCCGTGCACAATGCCGCATGATGTTCCCCAATGATCGCGAGGCACAGAACGCGTGTCGGAACGCCCGATCACAGACGGGCCGACGCCGCCTCGCGGAGGCCCTCGCCGGACGCCCCCTCGACACCAATCCCTTCGAAGGCGACTACAACCTCGACGGGTATACCCGTCACACGACCTGGGGCGCTCTGATCAAGGGGGAATGGGAACTCGACGCCTTCCGCATCAAGAGCATCACGGCGTTCGAGCGGTACGACCGCGATCGGCTCTCGGATTTCGACTACTCGCCCAACGTGCTCTTCGAGTTCGATATCGAGGATGACGCCTGGCAAGCGACGCAGGACCTCCAATTCTCCGGAGAACTCGAGGACTACCCGATCTCGTGGTCCACGGGTTTCTTCTATTTGCAGGAACGCCTCGACTACACGCAATTCACCCGCGTCGACGAGGATGTGGCGATCAATCCGAGCTACGTCGAATACATCCAGGACACCCAGAGCCTCGGTGTCTTCGCTTCCGCCGACTGGGATTTCCTTGACGATTTCACCCTCTCGTTAGGCGGTCGATACAACTGGGAGCGGAAACGATTCGATGCCCAGATCGTCCTCGATCCGATCCTGTCTCCTGACGATCGATGTTTACCGACCCAGTTCGGGCCAACCCAATGCACGCGAACGGACACCTTCGACCACATGACGGGCGAGGTCAAAGTCAGCTACGTGTTCGACGACAGCCGGACGATGTACATGAAATACAACCACGGCTGGAAGGGCGCACAGTACAACGCGCGAGACGGACGCAACCGACGCTTCGCGACCGACGTCGCTGACCCGGAAACGATCGATGCCTTCGAGACCGGCTTCGAAGCCTCGTGGTTTGACGGGCGCGTGAGTCTGGATGGCGCGCTCTTCTGGTACAAGTACAAGAACTACCAGGTCTTCACGTTTACGAATAACGCGGGTGAACCGCCGCAGCGGGTCGTGCTCAACGCCGACGATGCAGAGCTCTACGGCGCGGAACTCGAGGCAACCATCGAGCCCATCGACGCCCTGGTCATGGATGTCCGATTCGGCTGGCTCGAGAGCCGCTTCCTCGACTTTACGGACTCGGTCGTTATTCGCACGGAAACCCAGGGAAACCGCCGCATCGTGACCGACTTCAACGGCAATCCGCTCCCGAACGCGCCGCGCTTCAAGATCGCAGGATCGATCAGCTACGCCCTCGAGGTCCCGAGCGTGGGAACCATTACGCCGCGCTGGGACTTTACCTGGACGGATGATGTTGCCTTCGATCCGAGTGGGGGTCGCGGATCGCCGGACGTCCTCGGGAACCCCTTCATGCCGGCAAACACGATCGGTCAGCAGGCGCTGCTCCTACAGAATTTCCGCCTCGGCTACGCCGTCGAAAACGGCGGGCTCGAAATTGCAGGGTGGGTTCGCAACCTAACGAACGAGACGTATAAGACCCTCGCCTTCGATGCATCCGCGGGGCCCGGCCTCGTCGGCAACCTCGTCGGAGAGCCCCGAACCTACGGACTGAGCGCGACGTTCGAGTTCTAGCGGGCCCGCGGCATCGACCAGGCCCGCGGCACCCATCAGAACGGAACGGAACGGACCGCGGGGCTCGAGAGGCCGCTCACGGAACCGCATAGCCGAGCGCGCGAAGCTGATTCGCTTCCATCTCGCTCATTTCGACCTTCGTTGCACCCGTTCCCCACGGAGCAGGATCCGACTCTAAATAGTTGTCGGCGATCTCACGAAGCTTCTTGGCAACTTCCGGCTGGTCCTCGATCACGTTGTTTCGCTCCTCGGGGTCGCCCGTCGCATCGAATAGAGACTCGACATTCGGATCGTCTTCCTCGCCGGTCCCGATCTGAAGGACGTAGCGATGAGATCCGAGGGTGACCGCGATCGCGGGGCGGGAGGGGTTCTCGACGCGCCCCCAACCCCGATCGAGATGCGCCACGCCGACGAGATCGTCCTCCCGCTCGCCGCCGGTTGCGGCGGCAAAGATCTCGGGAACGAGGGATCGCCCGTCGGTATCGGGAAGTGCTGGCAGGCCTAACAAGTCGAACACCGTCGGCCAGATATCCACGTTGCGCGTACGCGTCTCGACGACCGCGCCGGGATCCAATCGGAACGGGAAGCCCAGAATGAAGGGAACTTCGGTCGACTCGCGAAAGACCTCCGCCGCGTGCCCCTCGATCCCACGTTCGCCGAACGCTTCGCCATGGTCCGCTGCCAAAACGACCAGCGTGTTCTCCAGCATGCCGTGGTCCGCGAGGTACGTGAGCAAACGACCCATGATGCCGTCGGAGCGCCGAACCGAATTATCGTAGATGCCCGAGTAGTCGGTCCCGAACAGCGCACTGCTGGGATCGTAGAGGTATTGATGTACATCCATCATGTGGATGTACATGAACCACCGCTCGCGGCCGTGAATGCGGAGGAACTCGATCGCGGAGTCGATGACGTCTGTATCCGTTCCTTCGAGCTTGACGTGGGGATTCTCGACGCGGAGGTTGCGCGGAAGCGGTTTCGGAATCGGACGCTCGTAGACTTCGAAGCCTTGGGCGAAACCGAAATTCGGCGCGACCCAACCATTTCGCCAGATGCCTGCGGTCCGAAAGCCCGCGTCGCGGAAGATCTCCGCCGGCATGACCGCCTCTTCCGGCGCACCGTGGGGGGAGCGCAGAATTCCGGTTCGCTGGGGGTAGAGCCCCGTCCACATGGAGGCCATCGAACACTTCGTCCAGGAGGACTGCGCGAGATGCCGGGCAAAGCGGATGCCGGTCGAGGCCATGTAGTCGAAGGTTGGGGAGGTCTCCCGCTCGTAGCCGTAGGAATGAAGTCGATGAGCCCGCAGCGTGTCGGTCAGGATGAAGAGGACGTTCACGTCGTCCCGGCGCTTGAGCGCCTCGAGATCGTAGGCGGTCCCCTTCGGCCGAGGATCGTCGGGTTCATACTCGATCGTCAGGTAGCCGAGCGCGTAGAAAACGATCGTCACGATCAATGCGACGCCGAGCATCGCGGCCAGTCCCCGTAGAATCCGCATGGGGCGTGTCTAGCGCATCGTCGTTTCGGCAGCGATGCCGACACGCGGAGTCGCCCCCCTCGGCGGCGACCGAGGCACAGAACCGGCCTCGGGATGATAGGGTTCTGGCATGATTCGCTCGCTCGATCGACCCACACTTCCCCTGTTCGTTCTCCTCCTCAGCATTCTGCTGGCCGCCGCCGGCTGTGACGACGGTCCCTCGGTCGAGGATGCGCGCGACCTGCAGGCGCAGGGACGCTTCGAGGCATCGATCGAGCCGCTTCGTCTGCTCCTGGATGAAGATCCCGATGATCCCGAGGTCTACTACCTCTATGGCGTCGCCCTCAATCGCACGACTTCTTCTCCCGTTGCCGTCTGGGCGCTGACGAAAGCGGCAGAGGACCCGGAATGGACCGTGCGAGCGCTTCTTGAGCTCGCGACGGGCCATATGCAGATTTCGAATTGGGACGAAGTCATCTCCGCGGCGAACCGCGTACTCGAAGTCGAGCCCGACAATATGGCCGCGCTCGGCCTGCGCGGGATGGCCCATCTGAACGAGGAAGAGTCCGCGGATCTCGCGCTTGAAGATTTCGAGCACATGCTCGATCTCGCCCCCGATGACGCGGGCGCCCAGGTCTCCCGGGCCGCCGCGTTGCTCCGGCTCGGGGAGGTCGAGGCAGCCGAAGAAGCCCTCGCCGAGATCGTCGCGGTCACGGCGGATGCGAATGCGCCGGGAGCACAGTCGATGTTATGCACGACGGGCGCGGTGCTGCTTTGGGAAAAGGAGGAGATCGAAGCGGCGACCGAGCGCTTCGAGGCCTGCCTCGTGGAATTCCCCCGCGACGGCCTTCTGCTCGATCAGGCGATGTCCTTTTTTGATGCTCAGGAGAACCGTGAACGCGCGACCGCATTGCTCGAAGCCGCACTGGTCGCGGCCCCGCTCGATCCGGGCAATCGCGGGCGGCTCGCGGGGCGATACAAGGCGGAGGGGGATCTCGAACGCGCAGAAAGCGTTTTGCGGGAGGGGACGAAGCTCGAGGACCCGGCTGCGCGATCCGCCGCCTGGGTTGCACTAACGAATTTCATGCTCGAACAGGATGATCTGGACGGGGCGATCCAGGCTTATCATGCCGCCCTCGAGCTGACGTCGGATCCATCGCAGTTGGCGATTCTCACCTACGCCGATCTGCTTGCGCGGGCGGAACGAAACGAAGAAGCCCTGACCTTTGCGAAGCGCCTGACCCGGGACAGCTACCGCGCACTCGTCGAGGCGCGGGTTCACTTGAACGAACATCGCCCCGCCAAGGCGCTCGCGAGCCTCGAAGAGGTCTTTCCGACCTGGCCGAATAACGCCGGCGCGCGCTACTACGCGGCGCGTGCCGCGGAGCAGCTCGGGGATTTCTCCCGTGCGATCGAGGAATACCGGCAGTCGATTCGCTCGGCTGCGGATCAGACCGACGCTGGGTTGCGCCTCGCCAAGCTCTATCTCGCCGCGGGCTCCCTCCAGAACGCGTGGAACCATGGCATCCAGCATTTTCGGGCGAACCCGAAGGATCCGGAGGCGATTCGGGTCCTACTCCGCGCCGCGACCTCCGCCGACTCGAAGAGTGTGACCACGCTCTTCCGGGGTCTGCGCGGCGGACCACTCTTCCCGACCGCCGTGGCGATCCGGGCCGGGATGATCTCCGAGAGCGATGGCCTCGAGGCCGCCCTCTCCTTCTTTGGCGAGAACGGCGAGCTCGACCTGACCGCGCCGAAGAACGTCGAAGCCCTTCGCGTCCGGGTCGATCTTGAGCTCGCGGCCGGCCATGCCGAGAAGGCGAGTGAGCTCGCCGAAGCCGCGCTCAAGGCGTTCCCCGAAGCCGCCGGTTTTCATGAAATCAGAGGCCGGGTCAGAGAAGGAGAGAAGGCGTCTCAGCAGAGCATTCTCGAATCCTATCAGCGGGCCATCGAGCTGTCCCCAGGGGACTCGGCAGCACTCGAGTCGCTCGGGCGATTCCACGCCCGGGCGGGTCGTGTCGACGAGGCGGTCGCCTTCCTGAAACGCGCATCCGAGGCTGACCCCTACGCCGCCTCCCCGGGGCGCATCGCCGCGCTCGCTCTGGAAGGCGCCGGGCGATTGGAGGCTGCCCAGATTCAGTGGGATGAGCACCTCCGAGAGCACCCCTGGGACAAGACCGCTGCGCTGGCCTGGAATCGTCTTCGGCTCGCCAACGGGCAGCACGACGATCTCACTCTCCAACTGGCCGAGCGAGCTGTGCTTTTTCAGGGCGGGCCCGAGGCACAGAAGCGCCTCATCGAAACTCATCGAGCTCGGGGCGAGGAAGAGCGGGTTCGCGAACTCGAACAAGCGATGAAGGAACGAAAGCCGCTGGCTCCCCTCAGGGTCTCACCCATCGACGGCGCCTAGGCCCGTTTTTCGATCAAGATTCATGCAGCACCGATTTTCGCGTATCCCATACGAGACACGCGGAATCGACGCATTGGGCTCATTATTGATCGACAAATTCAGGCTGCGAGCGTAGGATGGGCTGTAGTCATTCCGGCCCTACTTGTGCTCACTTGAGCGCGCCACACCTGGACCGGGAACGGCATCTGCCCACTCAAGCTGCTCATCTAGCTCTGCGACTAACAAGAGGCCTCGAAATCATGACGCGACTCTCGCCTTACGCCCTTCGCTCCATTGAACGCCCGTTAGGTCTCTTCCTTTCGGCTCTCATGCTTACCGCGCTCGCCGCATCTGGCGCCAGCGCACTCACCCGAAGCATGACGGGCGCCGCTTTCGTTGAGAATCCGTCTGCCGGCATGGAAGCGCAGCCCCGCACAGTGAGCGGAAACAGTGTCACCGTCGCCGGCTCGACCACCGCGACCGCCGTCGGTCGCTCGGTCACGGTCCCCTCCGGCCTCTTCGATCTCTCCGGGATCGAGATCCGCAGCTTCCCGGCGTTCGCAAATGTCGGTGGTGTCACCAAGTCCTTCATGTCGGTCCAGCAGGCAGCGACCTTCATGGACAACAACGGCGCGCTGGCCAACTGCCCCGGAGACGGATGTGCAGCCGGAACCGCGCCCGCCATCAGCTGGTGCCCCCCGGCGGGCACGCCGATCACGAACACCGCCGCTCCGGGAACTTCCGGCGCACAGATCGGTAACTGGAACTGCACGAGCTGGACCGCACCGGGCTCCGGCAACCGCGGCGTCCGACTCGCCATCACGAACGCCTCCGGCCGACCGAACTTCGGCGGCACGTTCTCCCTTCTGCGCAACTTCGTGATGAACGTCTGGCGTGTCGATAGCCAGCCCACGACGCCGGCCGCCTCGGATGCCGAGGTCTCCCGCTCCTTCATGAACGTCGTCAACCAGCAGTGGACGCCGGGCCGAACGAACTTCGGATACACGTCGCTCGCCGGCAACAAGGGCCCGAAGCTCCTCGCCGAGCTCAACGGAAACGGCAACATCAATGCGACCTTCGGCTGCGTCAACGGAACGGGTACTCCGGGCGCGACCTTCATGAAGGGCGTGCCGATCGGCGCCGCCGGTTCCAACTGCGGCACGGACCCGACGAACAACGCACCGGGCCAGGGCTTCGGCTTCAAGATGACGACTGGGACGCTCTCCGGTTCTGACGTCTACCCCTTCGGCCTCGTGGTCAACACGGTCGCCGGCACGGTCTTCAACCCGAGCTTCGGAACGCAGCCCGCCAGCCAGGGCTTCTTCTTCAGCCGAATGGGTACGGATCAGCTGGTCGGCTCCGACCGAAACCTGGTCCTGCTCGGTGGCGGTGTCGCCTACGACCCGTCGAGCTTCAACGCCTTCTTCCGCATCTCGCGCGTTCGAATGCAGATGAACGTGCCGGAGCCGGCGATGGGCATTGGCCTTCTCGCGGGACTCGGGGCTCTCGCCGCGGCATCGCGACGACGACGCTAAGCGCCGCGCCCAGCGCGGGGTTTTGATCGCCCGGAGCGCACTCCAACACGCTCCGACGACCAAGCCTTCGCAGGCAAATTGAGCATCACAAATCAGGACGGGTGGCCCAGCCATCCGTCCTGATTGCTTTGGGCCTCGCAACTGAGCCCCGTACAAAGGACCTGAATCCGACATGGCTGACCGTTCGGGACGAAACACCCTCTTCGTCGTGCTCGCCTTCGCTGTGGGTATCGGAACCGGCATCGCCGTCGCTCCCTCCTTGCAGGGATCCTCGAACTCGCTGGCCGTTACGATCGACGTCGATGCCGCCCCGGAAGACGCGCTCCGAGAGATCCTCAATATCGAACACTCCGGGCAGCGCGCGACCGAACTTGCCGCCTTCTTCGCGCGGACCGACGCGCAGACCTACGCCTCCCCGCTGCTGGATCTCCTGATGGATCGGGAGGCGAGTCTCGACGTCGACGAGATCACAGAACTGCTCTTCGCCGAATGGTGGGCGAGCGCGGACCCCGAAGCCGCCTTCAATAGCCCGCTGCATCCGCGATGGAAGAACCGCCATCCCTGGATGCGGCAGACGCTTCGTGCGTGGGCGAAAGAGGCACCGATCCCTGCGGCCCGCGCCGTGGCAGAGCTGCCCGGTGGGCCTGCTCTTGGGCGTCTTGAGGGCGCACGTGCGGTGATTGATACATGGCTCGCTCTCGACGAAATCCCGGACCCCCGCCTACTCCTCGAAGTGATCGATCAACTCGAACCGGTCGCGCGCAGCGGCGCGCTTGAACTCATGGTGTCCACGCTCATCGAGCGACAGGGCGTCGACCGCGCGCTCGAGGTTGTCCGGGGAATCCAGCCCTTCGATTCAGAGAACGGCGACATTCATCACGAGTTGCTTTCCCGCGCCGGCGTCGCCCTGGCCAAGCATGACATCCCGAGTGCTGTCGCATGGGCTGAGGAATATGCGGAGACACCGAACGGCCTCGGCATTCAAAAGCACCTCGCCTACTACTGGGGCCTTCGCGATGGGGCGCCTGCACTCGAATGGGCACTCGGTCTACCGGTTCGCCCCGGTCGAGAAATCGTCATCAAGCGCGCATTTCTCAGCTTCAGTCGAAAGCATCGCGAGGACGCCACGGCCTGGATGATGGCGCACCCACCGAGAGCGGAGATGCGAGGGATCTACATCGACTTCCTGCGCCGGACCGCGGAGACCTCGCCTAACGAGGCGATGGCCGTGGCTGAGCGCACAAGCGATCCGGCCCTGCGACTCGACATGCAAGCCGCGGCTGTGGAGGGCTGGCTCAAGGGCGACTCCGAAGCAGCCCAGGCCTGGCTATCAAGCTCGGATCTGCGCCCCGAGCTCGAAGCGCGCATTCGTCAGAGCGGACGCCGGGCAGGCGCGGCTGCGGCTCGCGCCGCAAGACCCAGCGGGCCGATGCCCGCGCCGCGCAACTAGCAGCACCCCGCCGCTACCGACCGCATCCGAGCCCTAGCTCATGAAATCAGAGCCCGCCTTCGCGGCCATCTCCTTAAGGAACCACTCGGGGAACTGACCGACGAAGTTGTTCACGTCCCAGAAGTCGCTCCACTTGATGATCTTGCCGTCCTTGAGCTCGTGCATCGTGCAGAAGCGATGCTCGCAGGTCTCACCCGTCTTGAACGTCCACTTCTCGGTGTGATCGAGAAAGACCACGTCGCCGTCAGCAGCGATGCGATGGGTCGTCTGCTCCTGCTTGTTGATGTGATCCCAGGCGACCGACAGCCGAGCGACGACATTCTCCGGGCCCTTGGCTCCGGGGTCCTCCGTCGGCACGTCTTCGTAGTGGATGTCCTCATGCAGGCAACTCTTGAGTCCCTCGAAATCAAAGGCCGCGAGCGCCTTCCACATGCGCTCCACCGTTTCCTTGTTTTCGCTACTCGACATTTTCAGGCTCCTTGTTTTTGATTCCGACTCGCGGTGGCGCGAGTTCAGTCGACGATCGTAAATCCAACGCGTTCGGTCGCTCCAGGACGGATAACCCACGATAGCGCCCGATTCCGGGCCGCGATTCGTCGCTTGCAGAACGACTCTGCTTTTCCGAGGCTATCGGGGACGGAGTCGGTCACGAAAGATGCGGCTCGGGGCGATCCCAGAGGAGGCCACTTGGCCAAGACAGGTGACGGTGAGAGTTTGGGAACCGCGGAGGGCGCCGTCCTCGGGCGGGCCACGCATACGCTCCATGCCGAGAATCCGGTCCTCAAGGATACCTGGGCCATCGAACTCCTCGGCCCCGCTTCCCAGGCCCAAGCCCGGGATCCGGACGCGGAACGACGCGGAGTCGAAGCCTCGGGAATCGACTTCCGACTAATTCTAGCGGTCGGCGTCGGCAGCCTTCGTTATGCGGAAGACGAAGTCGAGCGATGTATCGAAAAGGGAATCGATCAGTACGTCGTGCTCGGCGCAGGTTTTGACACCTTCGCGCTTCGCCGCCACGACCTGGCCGATCGCGTGCGCGTCTTCGAGATCGACTTTCCGGACGTACAGGCTCTCAAGCGAGAACGGATCGAGAAAGCGAAACCCGAGCCCGCGCAACTGCCGACGTTCGTTCCAATCGACTTCGAATCGATGACCGTGAGCGACGTTCTTCCTCAGGCGGGGTTCGATCCTTCGAAGCCATCGGTCTGGTCGTGGATGAATACGATTCCCTACGTCAGCGTCGACGCGACCGAGGCGACGCTTGCCGATATCCGCAAAGTCATGGCTCCGGGCAGCCGGCTCTGCTTGAACTATCAGGGCGATGTCCCGATGACACCCGAGCAGGCCGACCTTCTGGGCAAGGTCGGGCTCACGACCAAGCAGGGCGGAGAGCCCTGGATCAGCAAATGGCGGCCCGAGGCCTTCGAGGAGGTTCTGGCCGAGCGACGCTACGGCCTCGTCGAACACATCACCGAGGTCGAACTGAATACGCGCTATTACACGAACCGATCCGACGGGATGTACGCGATCGGGCCTTCCCGGCTCGTGACGGCAGAAGCGACCGCCTAACAGATCTGCCTAGAGTCGGTCGAAGAGAGAGAACATCTCTTCGAACGCCTTCATCTGATTCCCCACCGCTGAGGAGGGAACCAGGATCGGCGTCTTGAGCCCTGCCTCGTACCATTCCGCGAGCCCCTCGAGAACGCGACTTTCAGGCCCATAGAGCGTGCAGTCCGACAGCCACTCATCGGTCATCAACTCGGGCAGTCGATCGCGCTCACCGGCCTCGAGCGCCTTTTCGATCGCCTCCATCTCTTCGACGTAACCCGCTTCCTTCCAGTAGTTCCGGTAGTTGGGCAAACCGACATACATGACCAGCGTCCGCCGATTGATCGCCGCGGCCGCCTCCATGTCGTCGGAGATGCAGGTCGGGATCATATTCCCGATAAAGAAGTCATCGTTTTCCCGCGCCGCAGCCGGAAGCGCCTCAAGGGACGTCGGCGTGTGCCGGCGCGACACGTTCGCGAAGACGACGCCTTCGCCGATCTCGGCGGAGAGCGCGACCATCTTCTTGCGAAGGCCGGCGAGTACGATGGGCGGAAGGTCTCCGACCCGCTTCGTCCCACGCAGTCCTTCGACGAACTCGCGGATATCCGAGAGGGGCTTGCCGCCTTGAATTCCGAATCGTCGATTCATCGGCGCGTGGCTCACGCCAATCCCAAAGCGGAAACGCCCCTCCGAGAGTTCCTGGATCATCGCGACACTCGCCGCGTAGTCACTGACATGCCTCATGTAAATATTCGCGATCGACGTTCCGAAGGGAATCCGCTCGGTTGCGTGAGCGAGGGAATGAGCGAGGCCCATGCCGTCACCAAAACTCGCGCAATAGATCCCCGCATAGCCGCGGCGCTCGATCTCCTGCGCGACTTCGAGGGTCGCCTTCTTGCGGCCGGGAACGGCGGCAAGAGCAACGGCAGGGAGCTTGATCGAGGTGTTCTCGGGAGACATGGTTATTCCTTCTGGGCTGAATTCATCAGATCGAGAAAATCGGATCCTCGCTCGAAGCGAGGCCCGGGGTCCATTCGGGATCGAGGGCGGTCAGCGAATCTTGTCGGATCCATTCCCACCGCAGCTGGCGATCGGCGATGCGCCACTCGGCCGGTCCGCCTTTCCCTTGGCGACGTTCGAAGCGATCGAGATAGCGTATCCCCATGACGCTGTCTGAGACGTCGAGTCCGCCATCCGCCGTAACGTGATGGCAAACGGCGTAGGTCTCGGCGGTTGCGACCGCCGGGTCGTCATCATCGAACTCAATGAGCGCCTGCCCCAGCTTGTGCATCGTCGTCCGAAAGCGCGCGTAAACTTCCTTCTCCACGAAATCGAGAAAGCCTTCGAGATCACCCTGATAGGAACCATGATCATCGTAGGCGTCGGCGTGATAGGTGCTGCGGATCATCTCGCGATCGCGTCGATCGACACCTCGGCAATAGCGCACGAGGCAGGCGTAGATTTCCGCACGGTCGGCGACCCGTGAGAGGTTCGCCGGCACGGGCGCCAAGCCCTTCTTACCCTTCAGCACAGGGTCCGAACCATCACGCTGCCCCCGTGAAAAGCCCGGATACTCGACCTGGCTGCCGATCTCGACCGTCCGTTCCCATTCAAAGCTCATCCGCCGATCGGCAATCTTCCAGCCATCCCCCCGATCCTCGAGTTCGTCGATGTACCGGACGCCCATGATCATGTCGCTCGGCGCGCGATCGCCCGCCGGATCGTCTCCGAGAACATGACCGAGAACATGGTGCGCGGTCGCGTAGGTCTCAGCAAAAGCCCGCCCATCCTTGATCACGATCAGGCAATTGCCAAGCTTGTGCATCGTACAGCTGAACGTGTCCATCACCGTCGGCTGCACCCATTCAACGAACCCGCGCGCGTCCCCTTGATAGCCCCCATGGTCGTCGTAGGCGTCGGGGTGATAGGTCGAGAGAACGAGTTCGGGGTCGCATCGATCCACGCCCCGCGCATAACGCGCCAGCGTATCGAGGCAGGCTTGTTTGGCGATCAAGTCCTCGGCACTCGCGGGTCGCCCCTCCTCGACGGGGTGCTTGAAGACCGGGTCGTCGTGACCGTGATGTCCTCGAAAATACGATTCGGGGAGCGGGATCCCACCGACCGGATCGACCCGGGACCAGTCCCAGGTACAAACGCGATGGGCGATGCGCCAGATGCCATCGACTCTTGAGAAGCGGTCGACATAACGTAGGCCGTACACAAGGTCTTGCTTTCCTCCGCCCTCATCTGCCGACAGCGTTCGGATGTGATGAGCCTCGGCGTAGGACTCAACGCGGGCAAGGTCCCGATCGCTCGGATCGAGATCGACCGCGATATGCCCACTCATGTGTTGGGTGTTTTCGAAGAAACCCCATACACCCGGCGCGAGGGTTTCGAGGAAACCGTCGACGGGTCCCTTGTAATATCCGTGATCGTCGTAGGCGCCCGGATGATAGGTGCTCGCAACCAGATCGACGTCCCGACGATCCACGCCCCGCCAATAGCGGGCGAGCGTATCGCGGATCGCCCACTCGTCCGCGAGCCGCGCGTTCCGGTTCCCTGAATCCGCCAAACCCGACCCTCCCCGTCGACTCGCGAAGCGAGCGCCTCTGCACTCTCATCCTCGTGAGTCATTCAGCGATTCAGTATCGCGGTCGCCTACCTAGCGAGCAAGAACGACGCGCCAGTCGTCGGGCGTCTTGAGGCCTGGATCCCGGCGCCCGAGCGGCATCTGGGCCGTCGTTTCGGCCCAGGCGTATTCGCGCCCGCGGTAGCGATACGTGTCTCGCGCCGCCGGGACCGCGATGCCGACCATCGCGTGTTGATGGGCATTCGAGATGAGGAGAATCGACTCGATTCCGACCTGCTCAAGGGCTGCCATCAGCAGGAGCGACTTCGAATCGCAGTCGCCCCAGTCACGAGACGCAACGATCGACGGCGGCAGGATGCCGAACGCAAACTCGTTGGGAATCCGGTACGGAATCTGCTGAACGAATGCCAGCAGCCAGCGCGCCGCTTCGACTTCACTCCAGTTCTCGGAGCGAAAGCGCCGCTCAAGCCGCTCGACGAGCGGGCCGAGCGAATCCGCGTTGTCTTCGAGGACCTGATCGTAGACGCACGTCCAAGGATCATCCGAGCATTGCGCGGGAACCTTCCAGGAGAACGTGTCGCCCGCCGCGTCGCTGACCGAAAAATTGCGCGCGAGGGCTTCGTGACGGGCCTCGATCGTTCGGGCCTGCCCAATCCCGTGGGCATAACCAACGCGGTACCAATCCGCCTTGCGGGGGCGTTTCCATTCGTGCCGCGCGGATTCGGCCTCGCGACCCGCCCCCGTGGCCTGCACGCCCGCGTTCGCGGGATACCGGGCGACCCCAAGATCAACGACCTCACGGGTCTCAAGCAGCCCATCCGGCATGTTCGATGCGATGACCATCGTGAGCAAGCCGATCACAAGTCCGGCCATCTGGATCAGCTGGCGCACGAGATGTCCCAAACGGCGCAACCGAGACCGGACCCCCATCGCTAACTCGGCGCCACCATGCTGTTCCGACCGAGGGCGGGAAAGGGAAGCATGCCGTCGAGCATCGTCTCGACGCCATGCTGGGCGAGCAAGGCAAGCGCGATCAACAAGGCCGCGAGAACGACCGCGCTCGCGACATTGCCTTCATGAATCTCCGCGATCTCATCCACATCGGGTGTCAGCCGCACGAACGAGCGCGTGCCGATCGTCAGCAAGAGCATTCCCACACCGAGCGCCGCTCCCGAATGCAAGACGGCATAGAGCGCGAGCCAGGCGAGTGCGGCGAACCCAGGATCGTTATGCAGCAGGAGGTCCAGAGCGCCAAAAGTTCCGGCGACCGCGTGCTGAACGAGGATCGCCATCGAAATGATCGCGCCGCCCACGACGACCCCAACCGCGACATTCCCCGAGCGCAATCCATCGTCGACGCTTTCAAACCCGGCCAGTCCCGTCGCTTGTCGTGCGGCAAGGGTCACCCCGACGACACCGACGAGCAGTCCAAAGACCAGTTTCGCGACACCGGTCAGCGCGAGAATCGGATCCACGAACTCAGCCCTCGCCGTCGAAATGCTTGACGAAAGATTCGAGGGCACCCCGAGAAGGTAATGCCTCAATCTTCTTTCCATCGAAGGCATCGAGCCAGCGCAGATGCCCGCCGGCGATCAAGAGCCACGTTGCGCGATCCATGCGAACGCGCACATCGGCCTTGTCGGGCCGTCCCGCCTTCCATTCGATCACGCCCCGGCGGATTAAGAGCGTGTGCTCTTCACCGGTGTCCCGAATCGTAAATCCACCCGTGAGCTCGACCGTGACACTGGAAACCGGATCGAGCCGTGTGCCCTGGGCCCGGAAGAGAACCGAGTCGGGATTCGCTTCGAGGAAGCGCGGGTTCGCGACATCGACCGGAAGCCGTTCGAGATCGGCCTTGCCTTCCATGACGAGCGCTTCCGTCAACAGGTAGTGACGCAGGTTCGACGTATTCGAGTCGTAGGCGATCGTCCGCAGAATGCGCGCGAGCATTTGCTTCGCGTCCTTGTCCGCCGGATCGGTAACGACAAGCATACGCGCGAGCTCTGCTGCCCAACCGCGCTCGCCCTTTTCAAAGGCGCGCTCTGCGGCCTTTCGAACCTTGCGACGACTTCCGATCAGATCGAGGGTCTTCTCAGCGCGTTCCTTGGGCGGAATCCGGACGAGATCCACCGTGTCCCCATTCCACCAACCTCCCGCCTTCGTGTACATCTGCTTCGCGATCCAGCTGAACTCGTGATAGCGCTCCGCCAGATTCGGATCGTTCGCGAGGTGGGGAGGCAGATTCGCCTCCATCTCTGCTGCCGCTTCATCATGATCGAGGCGTCGGTTCACGGCGCGAATCGCTTGATCCTGCATGTACTGAACCAGGTCACGGAAGTTGCGCAGAAAGTTCGTGACGTTCTCTCGACCGGAGATGACGGAGAGATGTCCGGGCACCATATGTTCGATCGGAAAGCTTCGGTAGTGATCGAGGGTCTCGAGCGCTTCCCAGGATTGGCGTCCAAACTCGAATCGCGGCGTCGCGATCGCGGGAAGCATCGGGTACGCCGCGTCCCCCACCATCATGACCTTCTCGTCGGGCAGCCAGAGCGAGAGACCGTCATCGAGGTCGGTAAAGCCCCAGAAGAGATGAAGCTTCACGCCGCCGATCTCAAGGTCGAGGGTATCCTCGACGATCTCGGTCGGCATTTGATAGGCGGCTCCACTACTCCCCACCGGCGGACCGATCCCGGAGCCCACGCTGCCCGTAATGTCCTTCGGGAGCAAGTAACCCATTTGGTAGTAAGCCCGAACGAGTCCGCGGGGCACCGCCGTTTCTCGCAGATAGCGTTGATAGTTCTTGCCCGCGTAGATCGGAATCTGGCCCCGCTTGTCCTCGGGGATGAACGCGTCAACGCCGCCCGTATGGTCACCATGACCGTGGGAGTAGACGACCCCCACGATCGGGGCATCACTGATCTCGCGAATCGCAGCAAGCGCCGACTTCGCGCGAACGACTTCACCTCCCGTGTCAAAGACGAGGATCCCTTCGTCGGTCACAACGAAGGCGATGTTCCCGATGTCGTATCCGATCGCCGCGTAGACGTGGGGGCTGACCTGGACGAGGCGCGCGTCATCGTTCGCGTCGGAGTAGGCCGCGAATTCGGGATGGACGTGGGCTTCGGGAGCGGGGATTTCTGCCGAAGCGACAATCGAACTGAAAGCGAGCAGAAAGCAAAGCAGCAAGCCGGCCGGGAGTAGAGCAGTCAGCGCGAGCTGTCGCCCCCAGGACCAAGGTTTAGACACGGTCGAACCTCCTCTACGATCGAAATCGGGAGCATCCCGAACCGAGAAACCATAGAAGGTGGTCTTCGCCGCGCCAATGCTACCTGCGAGCCCCCAAAGGCCTCGCAAGGATTCACAAAGGAGGAGAAATCGCTATTCGCCGTGAATCATCTCCGCGAGATATCTCTCACGCCCGACTTCCTCGACGAGATGAAGCTGTGCCTCGTGCCAGTCGATCGATTCTTCTTCTTCACGGAGGATCTGCTCCAGGAGGTCGCGGGTTCCGTTGTCCGCTTTTTCGCGAGCGACGGCGATCCCGGCATTCAACCGCTCACGCGCCACCACCTCGAGCTCCAGATCAAGCTTGTGCTGCTCGATGGGGTCTTCGCCTACACGAACCGGATTCATGCGCTGCATATTCGGAATTCCGTCGTAGAACAGAATTCGCGCGATGACTTTGTCAGCATGCTTCATCTCTTCAATCGACTCTTCGTACTTCTTATGGGAGAGCTTCTTGTAGCCCCAGTTTTCGCACATCTTGTAGTGGATGAAGTACTGGTTGATCGCGGTCAACTCCGCCGTAAGTACATCGTTTAGGATCTCAACGATCTGGTCATCGCCTTGCATGGGGAGTCCGCTCCAATGTTATTCGGTACCGGTATGGATCAACAGGATCGCTCAGGTCGAATTTAGCAGCTATCGGCCCCCTACGCCCTCCTTGCGTGGCTCGTCGGTCAGCGCTGGCATTTCCGAACCGCCTCTTTGGCCGACGGTGATCCCCAGCTGAGGGACACCGGTTTGCCTTGCGAGATCGAGGAGTTCAACGACCTGGCCGTGGCGCGTTTGATCATCCGCACGAATCTCAACAGCGCGGCGATCGATTCGCGCCAGATCGAACGATTCCCGAATACGAGCCAGAGAGACCCTCTCTTTCCCGATCGACAAGCGCCCGTCCACGTCCACGGAGACGATCAGGACATCCTCGGCGCTCGCTTCTCCCGTCTGGGCCTCAGCGAGGGTGATGTCGAGCTGCTCGTCGGTGAACGATGTCGTCACGACGAAGAAGATAAGCAGGAGGAGAACGACATCGAGAAGAGGAGCCATCGGGGAGGACTCGGAAGACGCCGTATTTGTGGTGAAATTCAATGCGCTTCCCCGCCGACGATCGAGTGTCCCTGGCGCGACAGTACGCTCACTCCGGATACCCGCCCTCTCGCGCAGTCGTGAAAGATCCGAGAGGAGAGCTGTTCGAGCTGGGAAACAATCCGCGTCGCACGACGCACAAAGAGCGCATGCGAGCCGACGGCAACGACGGCGACCGTCAATCCCGCCGCCGTCGTAATCAGCGCCCGAAAGATGCCTCCGGCAACGACACGCGCGTCCCCGCTCCCAACGCTCGCGATCATATCGAAGGCCTCGATCATGCCGAGCACGGTTCCCAGTAGCCCGATCATCGTCGCCAGGTTTCCGAGCGACGCGAGCAGCGGCAAATTTTGATGAACTCGATGCGCCTCGAAGGCGCCGGCTGCTTCAACCGATTCGACCGTCGCCTCTCCTTCAAACGAGGCCGCGGCAACTCGGGAAAGCGAAGACGGTCCTTCCGCGCAGAGCTCCTTTAGCGCTCCGCGATTCCCGACTTCGAGGGCCCGTTCAATCTCAAATGCCAGCGTAGACGGGAGCGTCACCGCGCTCCGAAGCGCCCAGCTCCGCTCCAGACCAACGCCAACGACGAGCGTCGAACACACCAACAGGACGTGCATCGCCGTGCCGCCCATCGCATACCACTCGAGGAACGTACGGCCCAAAAGCGGCGTGGCGATCGGGCCCTCCGCAAAGGAAGGCCCGACCGCACACACCCCGACCGCAACGAAGAGACCCATCGCGATCGGCCGAATCACCCGATCCGCCCTTCGTCACGGACCGTCGCCAGTCCCGCTAACCCGAGCACCATCAGGAGCGCCGTCCCCGGTTCTGGAATTGGCAGAATCGAGACGACATCCACGTCGAGCGTGTAGGCGAAATCGTCGTCCGTGAGCCCGACCGGCGCATTCGTGCCGATCTGGAAGTTGCCGACGCTCGAAAGCGCACTGGCACAGGTGCCGCCTTCCGGAAAGCAGAAGGGATTCGAGGGATCAACGACCCACGAAATCTCGGTCCATGTATTCGGGAGAACGGAAATCGTGCTTGAAATCACCGCACCCGGAAAGTTCGCGGGAGTGGCGACACGCATGAAAAACGAGAGCGCTTCCGGCGCATCGTGTCTCACAAAAGCGGAGATCGTACCGACACCATCCGCCAACCAATCCCCGACGAAAGCACCACCGCTCGCGCCATCCGATGCCGAGGCCCGAAATACAACCGGTCCTCCGCCGAAGGGGCTTGAATAGCCGTTGTAGTTGAAGGCCCCTGAAGCATACCCATCACCGTCTGCGCCCCCCGTCGCTACATAGGAGAGCGGATTATTGACGGAGTCCTCCCAGTTCGCCGCATCGGCAGAAAATGACTCGACATAGGGAACCATCGCCGCACTCGCGACGTGCGCCGTCGACACGAAGGCCATTCCCAGAAGAGTCGACCACTGCGTTATTCGCTTCAACATATTCATCTCTCTCTCGGGCATTCTCGCCCGCTATTGCGTTTCGCTGGCTTGGGATCACGCGAAGCGATCTCGCTGGCACGCGGTTATTGGTCAGCTCCGCAGAGCCACCTGACCACCGAACCGGTTATCCCAGCTTCGGCGATGGACAAATCGAAGGACGACCTGCTCGTCCGCCTTTCCATGAAAGAGCGTGTTATGCCACCACACGTTCTCAAAAATTTCGCCTTCGCTCAGAATCTCCACAATGCAGTCGACCTGAGTGCAGCGCGGATTGCCCAGCGCGTCGGGATCGGAGATTTCGAAGACGTTGAAAATCAGCGAGCAGGTCGGGTCCGAGCGAAGCGCTTCGACTAGAGAACACTCACGTGGCACGAGTGACGTCAGACTGGTCGGATCGAACGCATCGGTCGATGCGTAGTAGTCGTCGATCAGGTACTCGACGCCTACGTCGTAAACCTTCCGCGCGCCCGCCTCGATCGAGCCTTCATAGAGATTTCGAAATTCGCGTGTCTTCGCTTCGAGCACGCGTTCGTGGGGAAGCAGTCCGCAAACGATGCTGTGATGGGAAACGCCAAGCTGACCACCCGGCCGTCGGACCGCTACAACCGGGACGACACCGACATGCGGCGCGCCATTCCTCGCCACCATCGTGTGATGTCGCAGAGCAACCTGCCAAGACAGAAATTCCTTGGGGAGCGGGGAAGCATTCTTCATGAGATCATTTCCATTCGATTAAGAGTTCACGACAGGTCAGAACGTCCGAATCGGATCGCCCGGCCCCAACACCTGAAAGGAGACGTGCTCGCCTTCGATCGAGACCTTCGATCGGACACGAAACACATCGAGCAGCGTCTCCTCACGAAGAACTTCACTAGGCGAGCCCACCGCGTAGAGACGTCCACGACTAAGCACAGCGACTCGGTCAGCCAGAAAGGCCGCGTGCTCGAGGTCGTGCAGCGAAAGAACGATCGTGGTTCCCCGCTCTCGATTCAGCCGCGCGAGCAGATCGAGTAACTCGAACTGGTGTCGCAGATCGAGCGCCGTTGTGGGCTCATCGAGGAGCAAGAACTCGGGCTCCTGTGCAATCGCCATCGCCAGAAACGCGCGTCGGCGCTCGCCCCCAGACAGCGTCTCAAGCGATCGATCACGAAAGTCCGCGAGTTCGACTGCCGCAAGCGCATCCGAGACGATCTGGCTGTCCTTCGGACCGAGGCCTGCGAAATAGCCCACATGCGGGTAGCGCCCACAACGCACAAGCGCGTCGACAGTGAGCCCTTCCGGACTCTCCGGATCCTGAGGAATTCGAGCTAGACGTCGCGCGAGGCGCTTTCGCGGATAGACACCGAGCGCAGTTCCATCGATCGCGACGGTCCCTTCGCGACAAGCGAGATCGCGCCCGAGTGCCCGCAACAGCGTCGACTTCCCAGAACCATTCGGTCCGACCAGCGCAAGAATTTCGCCAGGCGCCACTCGCAGAGAGACGTCGCGCAGCACATCCCGATCAACGCCGGGATGCCGCACATGCACACGATCCGCTTGCAAGGTCGCCGTCATGGGAGCTTCTTCCAGAGAATCCATAGGAAATACGGGCCTCCAACGAGCGCGAGCAATGCACCCACGGGCAGCTCGATCGGCGCGAATGCGCTCCGTGCTGCACCGTCGGCGAGTAGGACCAGCGTGGCTCCGGTCAGCGCAGTGGCCGGCAGCAGAACCCCGTGCTCTGGCCCGACGAGCAACCGCATTCCATTCGGCACAACCAGTCCCACGAACCCAACGAGTCCGGCCGCACTGACAGCCGCTGCGGTTAACATCGCGGCCAGGCACGCCGCAAGAAACCGTGCTTGGACGACGGAAACCCCGACCCCGCTCGCAGCGCCATCATCGAGCAGGAGAAGGTCGAGCGAGCGAATCATCAGAGCAGAGCCGATAAGGCCGAGTGAGATCGGCCATGCCATCAAACTAACGTCTGACCAACCCGAACCGTTCAGTGACCCCACGACGAAACCCGCGAAGGAGGGAGCCCGGTCCGCAAATAGAAACGTCAGGAGTCCCATCACCGCGAAGAGAATCGCTTGAAGCGCGACACCGGAAAGAACGATACGCAGGGCACCGGTCTCTCCCCCGCGCGACCAAGCAAGCCCGATCAGGCAAACGATCGTGGCCAGGCCTCCAGCGAAAGCGGACCAGGGAATCCACTCTGAATGTCCTGGCCACAAGAGGATCACAACGAGCGCACCGACACCCGCGCCAGCCGTCACGCCCAGAATACTGGGATCGGCGAGCGGGTTTCGGACTGCCGTCTGGAGCAGGGCTCCCGCCACAGCGAGGCTCGTCCCGACGAGTACACCGCAGAGAATTCGAGGAACGCGCACATCCCACAGAACACGATGGAGAGGATGGTCTGCGTCCGTGATTGCGGACACAAGCGTCGCCGGCTGAACGTCGACCGCGCCCCAAGAAAGGGCGAAAGCGAACGTGACGACCAGGACGATCGCCGATGCAAGAGTCCACGCGAGAGGGCCATCAAAGGCCAGCTCGAGGCGGCTTCTCACCTGCCAAGGAATCACATTCATGGCTGGGTCATCGTCCGTGCAGCTTCAGCGGTCTCGGTCCCGTTGACCAAACCAACGAGTCGCTTTGCAGCGCGGGCCAGCTCAAGGCCCGGGTTCGCCGAGAAAAGATCGGGATCCAGAACGTGAACACCCAATCGAGCATCGGCGAGGCTCGACCAAGCGCCCCGCCCTTCCGTTCGACGTTCCAGATCGGCTCGGATCTTTCGCGGGTCTCCATGCGCGACCAGCAGAACGAGATCGGGCCGGGTCATCGCGATCGCCTCATCACTCGCTGCCACCATACCCGGAAAGCGCTCATCGGACGGCCCATCAAGTGCAAGGGTCATTCCAAGCTGCGTCGCGAGATCGCCCAGCCATGCTCGTTCCGTCATGACATAGAACGCCCCAGGCGAACCAAAGAGAGGCAGAACGCGAACCGGCTCCGCAACCCTGAGTCCGGCGAGCGAACGTTCCAATGCAGCGACGCGCTCCTCGAGGACTCTACTTCCGCCAACGGCCTTCGAGATCTGCTCGAGTGAGTTCAACGTTCCGGGGATGCTCGAGGTCTCGACTAACAGAAGTTTGAGACCGAGATTCCCGACTGCCTCTGCGAGCGCGGCGTGAATTCCGCGATCTCCGATGACAAGATCGGGCTGAGCCTCGGCCAAGCGCTCAAGACTCGGAGCATGCGGATTGCCGAGGTCCACAAGGCCCTCTTTAAGCGGCGAATGCAGACTACGACGAACCGACGCGACGACTTCGGCTTCTCGGTTGGCATAACGAAGAGCGTCTTCGACCAGCGGCATCAGGGTCGCGACGCGAAGGCGGGCCGGATCCGAAGATTCCGCGCGAGCCGGCTCGACTTCGAAACACTGCGACGCGAGCAAAACAAGTGACAGCCAGAAGATCGCCGGGATGCTGGCAGCAAGTCTCATCATTATCCGTTCTCCTTGAGTAGAACCACGCCATCCGCGAGTTCCTTGTGCGCAGCGGCGAATCGCTCGGCCACGTCGGGATCAAATTCCGTCTCCGGGTCGCGATAGACGTAGATCCGCAAGAACGGCGACTCCTCAGCCGACTCGCGGAGTTCGAAGAAGATCACGCGGCGACCAGAACGCGTATGGATCGCATCCTGCGACTGGAGGTGCGCGATGCGATGGGGCGCGAGATGCCAATGGAAGGAATCGGTGATCATGTTGAGGGAGCCCCCCCGTTTGTCGTAGGGGCCGGCCTCGCACAGAGCCTCAAAGACGCTCGGCCCGCAGACAGAGATGATCCGCAGCTTGCCCAGCTCGGGCAGCAGGTCGAGAAATCGGGAGGCCGTCCAGGGAGCGGACGGCTGTGCTGCACTTGCCATGAAGGGGTCCTCGAGCCGGGCTCCGGGTGATGCGGCGACGAGTTCGTCGATCATCGGAGCGGTGAACATTTCCGACACGGAACCGCGGAACGGTGCGAGATCGGATCAATGCTGGCTCGAGTAGGACTCTGGCTGGCGTTCCCAGACTATCTTGTCATATTGAAAATGAATTTCAAGTTCATTAAGATATTTTCTCTCGCCCCACTGACTCCAGCAAGCTCGAGTGCCAGCCAGGAGGACCCGGGCGCGACGTACGGCCGATATTGGCCGCTTCGGGGTCCCCTCTCGTGCTCTGCTTGCCTCAATTCCAAAGATCTATTCGCGCCGCCGCTCTGGCCGCCGCCCTCCTGCCACTCGCCCCCCTCGCGGCGGCGGAAGAGGAACCCGCGAGAACAACACCGCCCTCCTCCCCCGTTGCCTCCTCCCCCGCTGCCGTCTTTCGCACCGACGCCATCGCTGTCGAAGACGAGCGCATCCGCGCTGCGGAGGTCTACCAGGACACTCCCGTCGAGACGGAAATCATCGAGGCCGAGACGCTTGAGAAAATCCCCGCGGTCAATGCCATCGACGCACTCGAAGCGATTCCCGGGCTTCGCATTACGACGCAGGTTCAAGGCCAAAGAGGGGCCGTTCGAATCGACGGGCTTCCCGCGGAGTACACCGAGCTCCTGGTCAACAGCCAGCGTTATGCGGGCGAGAACGATGAGACCGCCGATCTCGGAGATCTCCTTTTCGCAAACCTCGATCGAATCGAGATTCTCCGCGGCCCCCAATCACTTCGCTACTCCGCGCGAGCCGTCGGCGGCGTCGTCAACATCATCACAGCCGATCCCCCGACGAAAGGCTCAGCCGTAAGTGGTTTGCTCGCCGTGGGCGATCAAGACCAGGTCTCGGGCGAGCTCACACTTGGCTTCGGAACCGAGCGTCTCGGTGGAAACATCACCTACGACTACAACCAATCCGGCGGATTCAAGTCGCCGAACCCGAATAGCACTGACTTCGACGATGGACTGGCCTCGCCCTTTGGCGAGGGCTCGCTCTATCGAACACATGATGTCTACGGCACCGTCATCGCACGTCCTCTCGACGGCATCGAGCTCCGAACACGACTTGGATGGCGCATTAGAGACGATGGCTTTGCGCTCTCAAACGGTCCGATTACCTCTCGCCGTGAAAACCAACGTTGGCTCTTTTCGCAAGGCGTCCGAATCGATCTCGGTGAATCAACCACGGCCTTCGGCACATTTACCTTCTATCGCGACGCACTCGACAGCTCCGTGGGTCGCGAGTTCGAACTCGTTGACGATCGAGAGCGGCTGGAGTTTGGCCTCGAGCATTTTCTGGAGTGGGGAGGCACGACCCATGTGCTTACCGCTGGAATCGATGCTTCCTCAAATGGCATCGACCTTCGCGAGGGCCCAGTTCCCTCGACGATCGACAATCCCTCCCTGGTTCCGGCCGAAGTCGAGCAACGATTCAATCGACTCGGTGCCTACGCGATTCTCGAGTCCGAATTCTCTGAATGGGTTTCGACCGAGATTGGGATTCGCCGCGAGTATCACGACCAGTTCACTCCCGCCTGGCTGCCTAACGCGGCCCTGCTGATTCGCGCATATCGCTGGGATGCCGATCGAAGCGTGAAGCTCCGCTTCTCGATTGGCCGCGGGGTCCGCAACCCATCGCTTCGCGATGTTTTCCAGCCGGACACCGCCCAGAACGGCGGATCCTATTTCCTAAGTGGAAGCCGCAATCTGGTGCCGGAGAAGTCGTGGGCACTTCGAGGTGGGATCGAAGCCAACCCTACCCGCTGGCTCTCGTTTACGATCACCGGCTTTCTCAGTGAAACCCGAAATCTCATCCGCGCCTTCGACAGCGGTCGCGAGATCGTCATCGGCCAGGAGACGATCCCCCCAAATCCAGCCCTCTGCCCAGCAATCCCGGCCTTCTGCGGAACTCAGGTCGAAGACGTGACGGCGAGCGTGTTCGAGAATCGTAACCTCGATGACCTGAACTCATGGGGCATCGAGAGCCGGATCGAGCTCCGCCCCCACAAGCGGATCGAACTCCAACTCGGATACACGTTCAACAGAACCAAGATCGCTGACTCAAACGTCCTCGTCGACGAATTGCCGAACTCGCCGCGCCATGTCGTCAACGGTCGATTGACCGCGACCGCGCCTGTCACAGAGACCGTCCTGACGCTCCGCGGTCAATGGCGAGACCGAGCCTTGATCGAGCGCAGTGGGACGGGCCTCGTCTCGTTCTCGACGCCCGCCTACTCGAATACATCCATTGATCTCGACCTCCGCATCCTCCAACCGCTCGATCGATGGATCGGGCTCGATGCCGATGCCTTCGTAGACGTGAGCAACCTAACTGACAACCGCGTCATCGATTCCTACGTAGTTCGCGGCCGCTCATTCCTATTCGGAATCCGCGGCCGCTTCTAGTTGAAAACATTCTGAAAACTCCGAATTTGAGGTCCCACCATGAGAGTTCGCCCCACACCTTCGCTCCGTCGAATCGTACCGGCTCTGTTCGTCGCCTACTTCCTTCACTTCCCTTTGATCGCACAGGCCGACACCATCGTCTTGATCGCAAATGAAGACACGGCACCTTATGCCTTCCTCCCCAGCCTCGCCCGGCATAACAACCCCACCCTCTACAGCTTCGTCGACGAAGACATGGGGACGCCTCACGACTTCGAGACCTATCTATGGTTCGACGTCGCAGCGGCAGATATCCCGCAAGGACACGTTCTGACCGATGCCGTCCTCGTCAACACCTACGCCTTCAACTTCGCGGGTTTCGGCGAGCCCTCAACGAACCCAGCAACACTCGAATGCCGTGAGGTTCTCGAGCCTTGGGACCAATCGACGCTGACATGGTCGAACCGCCCTGCCAGTGGCCCGCCCTTCGACTCTGTCCCCGGTATCACCGATTTCGGCGCCGTTCTTTGCAACAGCCGCCAGACGGTCTTCGACTGGATCTACGGAGTCCGGGCGAATGAAGGTTTTGCCCTAACGAACCCGACGGACCGCGTCCTCGGGATGCACTCCATCGAGTCAACGGCGAGCACGAGCCTGATGCCAACGCTCGTCTTGACAACCGCACTGCCGGAGCCCGGCCTGGGAATCAGCTTCGCCGCCTCATCGATCCTCTTGACGCTCACTGCGCGGCGAAAGAGGTCACGACGATCCGAAGTACACGAATGAGTCGGCCAGGCATCCCAAAAGATCCCAGCGCACCGACCCCCAACGAGAGAGACGAGAAAGAAATGACGTCCACCCCACGAACTGGAATCGATCGACCCGCCCATGTTTCGGCGCGCCCCACACTGCGTGTGGCCGCACGCGACTTGCTAGGCCCAAATGACGTCGTCCACATCGAACACGAGGGCGAGTTGTACACGTTGCGGCTGACCCGTAACAACAAGCTCATCTTGACCAAGTAGACGAGCGAACGAGGTATGCGCTCCCCAACCGATCACAGCCTTGCGATCGCCTACGGCGTCGCGATTCTTCTCCACGCAGTGCTCGTCCTCGCCCTTCAAGGAATACAGCCCGATCCACTGCTCGTTGAGAACGTCTCGAGTGCGCCGGTGACCATACGAATCGCGGCGATTCCCGAAGCGGTGCCAGCGCCGATGTCCCGCCCCACGCGTCCCCAGCCGGACGACACCCCCGTTCCGCGCCCGATCGCAAAGTTGACCGAAAGGCCGTCGTCGATTCCCGCCGCCGCGACGCCGCCTTCGGAACCGAGTCCGGACGAATCACTGACGGATGCGGAGCCTGTCGGTCCGGTCGCCCCCCCAGGATCGCCTGCAGTAGGCGCTGAGCTCCCGAAATCTGAGATCGAATCACCGACGCCTTCGACCGATGTGCCGCCTTCGACTACGGACGACATGCTTGCGAAGTACATCGCCGATGTACGACGCCGGGTACTCGCGCGAAAACGCTACCCGGCCCTCGCACGACGACGGGCAATCGAGGGAACCGTGATCGCGACGTTCACGATCGATGCGAACGGCGATGTCGAGGCCGCATCGACCCAGCCTGGAGCCCCTCGCCTGCTCCTGCGGCCCACCCTTGATGCGATTCACAGCGCCTCCCCATTTCCCAGACCGCCGATCGGATCAATTCAGCTTGAAATCCCCCTGACGTACGCACTCAAAGGCTAGATCCCGTCTGGTTGCGACTCTCCGCACCACCGGCAGTCGCTTCAGTACGACTGCAAATCGGCCGATATATCGAAAGGAAGAATCACCCGAGGACACTTCCCCATGGCCTACCGACTTCCGCGTCCCGGCGTGATCGAGGTCTATACCGAAGGGCGACACACGGCGATCGTCGTTCTCGCCTGCTTTGCTGCCGTTACAGCGGGCGTTCTCGCGTGGGTGACGCTCACGAGTGGGTGGCAGCTGGCCATGCTCGCCCCGCTCGCCGTCGTCGGTCTTCTGGGCGGGGTCGGTCTTCTCGTCCTTCGCGCCGACGAAACCACGATTACATCGGAGGGAATTTGCCCCATCGATGCGCCTCCGCACTCTGAGGCAGCCCCCCGTGTGCTCGAAGTTCGCATCGGTGTCGAAATCAACCAGCATTCCCACGCCTCAGGCACGAGCCGACCCAGAATCGACTACTGCGTCGACCTCGTCCTCGACAGCACCAGTGAGGCCGGCGAATCCGACGTGATCCAGGTGATGTCCTCGACGTCGGAGCCCGTTGCGCGGCAGGCTGCAGAAGAAATCGCGCGGCACATGCTCTGGCCGCTCGAAGACGTGATCGGCGATGACGCAGAGATTCGCTCGCCGGACGCTCTCGATCTTCGGGCTGAGCGGAAACCGGAACCGACGGAACCTCCGCCCCGTGGAATCACGCGCTTCGAACGCAACGGCGAGACGGTGCTCGGTCTCTCCGGCGTGCTCTCCGACGCGCAGCGTCAGTTCGTGCCACTCGCAATCGGTGGATCCATCGCTTCCAGCGCCGTCGCCGCACTCATGGTGACGACGATGCTCGAAGGCACGATGCTGGGACTCGCGATCGGTACGATCGTGCTAGGCGATGCGCTCATCGTGGGCGGGATCATCGGCGTGACGCGCGTCCGGACGGAACTCACCGTTCGCCACGGCTCGTTTCACCAGGACCGCTACTTGGGGCCCATCCGAGCATTTTCCACGAAGCTCGACCTGCGCAAGGTCGAGCGGGTTCGTGTGCAGACCCGCGACCCGGTGACCCAGGGATGTGTGCTTGTTTGCGACGACGAGACTCTACGGATTGGCCGCGGGCTCGAAAAGCCCGCACTCGAATGGCTCCGCGACTGGACGCAGAGTCGGCTGCCCTGATTCGGTCGAGGCGCCGCTCGCCTAATGAATCGAACTCGCCTGGGAGCGGTTCCCTGCGACGACGACCTCTGAAATCGTCTCGTCGTTTTCCTCGACCTCCTCATCGACTTCCGGTGGGAGTACCCCCGCTGGCAGCGCGCCGGGCGGCGGCGGGCGGTCCGCCGGATCGCGTTCGCCTGTGTAACGCCTTCGCTGCTCGAGATAGTAGGGCTCGGTTGGAGCAAGCGAGATCGCTTGATCGATCGTCAAGATGGCGCCTAACGGATCTCCGCGCCGAAAGAGCGCCTCCGCGAGCGTATCGATCACGCCCGGAGAGAATCCGCCGGTATTGGTGACTGCGCGCTCGGCGAGCGCAACTGCGAGATCGAGGCCCTGCGAAGACGCTCCCTCCCCGGTCGCGATCATCCATGCAGCCGCGTTGTCGTCGCGATAAAGATGCTGCGGCTCTGAAACATCATAGAGACGCATCGCGTGTCGCTCGAGCGCCTGCATATCGTGAGTCGCGAGGGGCAGGATGCCGGACAACCCCACCACGACGAGCACCCCGGCGCAGTAGGTCCCGAACCGAATCGCCTGAGTGGGCCTGATCCCTTCGAGCGTGGGCCGGCCAAGCAACCAGGCCGCGAAGTATCCACCCACGAAGCCGCCAAGATGCGCGCCCCCAGCGAGCCAATGCGACAAGAGTTGATCGATCACCGCAAACTGGATCACGATGATTGAAATGAACGTCCGTCGCGGCAGACGCCAGAAAGCCGGCAGCGCTCCTCCCGAGTGAAGCTCCATCGCAAGCATCGCCCCGGCAAGCCCCGACACCATCCCCGAGGCCCCAATCACATACGAATGACCGTAGAGCAGGATCCCACCGATACTGCCGAGCGCACTCATCGCCATCACCATCAACATCCGCCATGAACCGAGCGGTCGCTCAACGAGATAACCGAGCACTGCAAAGCCAGCGACATTGACGAAAAGATGAATCGGTGCGAACGGGAAGAACGGCACCCAATCACGGATCGACACAGGCAAGACGGTCAGCGCGTGCAAAAACTGGGACGTAAACGCGCGCCAATATTCGCCGCGCGCAAAGAGCTCCGGCATGAACGCGCCCAGCCGTTCAAGCATCGGGTCGGAGAACTGAAAGCCGGTCCCCACCAAACAGAGCGCGACGGTCGCCCAGACAATCCAGGCGGGTTCCTCGCGTTCTCCGAGGGCGTCCACCTTCCCCATCTCTTCAAGAAGAGAGGCCCCATCGGGCTGCTTCGCCACTCGCTCCAGCAGGGCAGAACGAGCAAACGCAGGGCCTCGTGCCGGGATATCGAAATCGGCCCCCCGCACGGAAAGCACATTGTCGTCCAAGCTGATCAGCAAGACGCGATCACTGGCGTAGACGTGGCGGATCGCAGTATAGGCGTGCTGCTGAGACGCGGCGGATTTCCCAGGTCGATTCAGCTGGAAGCCGTCAGGCCCCAGGTGCAATGCGCCCCCATCCTTTAGATCCACCACCGAATTCGTGAGCCCGCCCGCTCGATGTGCGTGATTTGAAGTCGGGGCTTCACCCTCGTCATCGGTCATCGCCGAAACGTAGCGTGCGTTAGCAAGTGCCGAACGAAGGGTTCCTCGACCGCCGACCATGATGTGCCATGAACGACAGCCCCAGGGAGAGAAGAAGACCAGTCCCCGGCTCAGGAATCACCACGAGGAAGGAGCGAAACGCGACACCGTCCAATCCGGTGGCGACGAGTGTTCGACCGTCGTCGGAGATCCCAGCGATGTCGTGGAGTTCCCAGTCTCCGAGATCAACACCCGCTTGAGTCAGCAGAACCTCAAGCGACTGCATTCCGGTCTCTTCTGTCCAAACGAAAGCCGATACGTCGTCCGCCGTATAGGAATAGCCGACGACAACAGATCCATCGCCCGACACATCACGAGCCCAGCTCTCGGGGTGGTCAGAAAGGTCTATTCCGACGTATCCGAGCGGAAGAAGGGGCTCTCCTTCCCGCCACACAAAGGCTTCGGTTCGATTGTCTTCCCGGGAATAGGGCGGCCCGTTGATCGGACCAACGATGGTCGAGCCATCCGCCGAGATCCTCGTTCCGTAAGAGATCCACTCGTCATAGCCAGCCGGCAAGATGGGCAGGGGTGATTGAGTCGAGCCCGGCTCGAGGCGGAATACAGTGGGGCCATCGAAAGGGGAGAATGCGGCTGAGCCCGTAAACGCCGAAAGATCAGCCGAGGCAGAGAAGACCTCGGTCGCAATGAGTCTTTGGTCGACAGGTACCGGCGGTGCATGCGGGTCGGTGTTTACGTCGACAGGGATGTCATAGTAGTAGGGGCTCGACGTGCTGATGCTTCCGAAGACATAGGCTCCGTCCGCGCTGACGCCGTATGCCGCACCCGTCCCGAGTGACTCGAGTCCACCCGACTCGGTCCATCTGAACGCCTCGTCGGGGCTCGTCTCGTGGCCGGTCAGGTTTCCGACAACGACGCGGCCGTCGTAGGAAACAGAAGTCGGATCCAATCTGAATCCCTCTGGCGCATCAATCAGCGTCATGCCCCGCGCCTCGGTCCAAACAAAGCCGGACCGTTCACTGGGAGAGCAATCATCGGTAGGAAGGTTGTGAGCCAGCACCCCGACGACTGTGCTGCCGTCTCCTGACAGATCGGACGCACTCGTCGCCGCACGTGGCGCCGTAGCCGGTCCAGTCCCAATTGAAATAATGGAGGCTGCGGCGGCGGCGCGCGGTCCAAGCGCGTGAGCGAAGAAAACTGTGGCGAGCGCTAAACAGGATGCAACGCGCAGCGTCGAGCCCACAGTTCCTTCGAGACGGAAGAGCATTTCGCTCCTTTCGTCCCCTTCCCGACCCGGAGCGTACGTCATGTTAGGCCGCGATCAAACTCGGCCCTTCTCGAAACGAAAACGGGCGCGGCCTGAAATCAGACCGCGCCCGCAATACTCAATCACTCATCTTGAAGCGAGTGATTAGTCGTCCTTCACCGAAACGGCGATCGTCGGGAAAACCCGGCTGTAGAAGATCACTACACCCAGGAAAGCACCGATGAAGCCGGCGGCGATTCCGAACTGGATCAGTCCGAAGGGCGCCGTCATGTCGCCCTTGACGACCGAAGGCCAGATCAAGAGGTTGCGCTCGAGCCAGTGGCCCAGGAGCAGCAGACCCGCAATCGGTCCAGCGATCATCGGCGTCTTCTTCGGGTACTGGCCGAGCAGAACAAAGAAGGGGAGAACCCAGTTGCAGGCCCAGACGACCATCGCGAGCCAGCCGTAGCCGGTCTGCAGTCGCGCCCATTCGAAGTCCCACGTCGTCCAGCTCTTGGCGAAGGCCGCCGCGGAGTAGCCCTTGTCGATCATGAACTGGTCGCCCAGTCGATCGCGCAGGAAGTAGGTCTCTTCCGGCAGGTTGCCGTAGTAGATCACCAGATACTGACTCCAGAAGAGGTAGAACCAGAAGATCGAGAACGCGAACATCATCTTGCCGATGTCGTGCATTCGGTCTTCAGTGATCTCGCCTTCGAAGCCAGCGCGATTCTTGTTCAGGAGTCCCGAAACGGCGCAAGCTGCAACCGCTGAGATGATGCCGCCCCAGCAAACGAAGTTGCCGAAGAGGTTCGAGAACCAGGCCTGCTCCATCGACATCACCTGGTCGAAGGCGAAGAAGGCAAAGCCGATGCCGTAGACCAGTCCGATGAAGGGAGCGAGGAAGGCGGTTCGAGCCTTCGAGGCTTCGCGCTCTTCTTCGTCGCCCTTCCATCCTGCCGTCCAGCTCTCCGCCATCTTCTTCGCAAAGCCGTCACCGTTCTCGGCGAGGTTGCGAAGCGTGGGGCGGTTGGAGGCCTTCAGCATGGCGACCGAGAGGAAGGCCATAATGAACAGGAGCGTGATGTCAGTTGCGTAGAAGCGAGTCGTGTTGAGCCACGCTTCCTTGCCGTGCATCGCGCCGTTGGCCTGCCAGTCGAAGATGTATTCGCCACCGAACATTCCGACGATGCCGAGCACCGCGGAGATCGGAATGAAGGCTGCGAGGCTCTCCGCGAACCGCTTGTACGGACCCGGCCAGTGCGCCCCCACGATCGAGTAGATCGCCGTCAGCACCAGGCCACCGCAGGACATCATCGTGAAGAAGATGAAGTTCGCGTGGAAGGAAAGCCAAGCCGTCTGCGGATCCGAAGCGACGCCACCAATGAAGGAGACGACGCCGACCACGATGGCGGCAAGACAGATGTTGAAGAGCGGCTGGGGCAGGACGCCCGGGTTCGCTCGTTCTGCAGCCGTAACAACAGCGCTCACGACTGACCTCCCTTCGCAAGCTCACGTACGTAATTGACGACGTCCCAGCGACCCTCCGGCGGGATGCGGCGGTAGTTCGGCATCCGGCTTCGGCCGAGGGAAATCGTCGTGTAGATATGTCCGTCCGAGAAGAACGGCGCCATGTTCGGCAGCCCCATCGGGTTGCCCGGGCCAATCGCCATCACACCCGCGATCGGGCCGCGGGGGGCAGCGATCGGGCCGTTACCGGCGCCGGTCTTGCCGTGGCACGTGGCGCAGGTCGTGTTGAAGTATTCCTCACCGCGCTTGAGCGAAGCGAGCGTGGCCGGGACCGGGTTCACGAGCGCTTCCTGCTCGGCAACCGAGAGATTCGCGACATCCGGAACCATTCCCCATCCGACCGGGACCGTGCCCACAGGAGGTGAAAAGTTCACGATCGTGCCGTCGTATTGGTCCTTCTCGAAAGCCTGGACGGCCTTCTGCCACTTCATCTGCGGGAACCACTCGACCGAGACCTGCTCCCAACAACCCGTCTGGGTCAGGAAGAAGAAGGCCATCACGGCCATCATCGTTCGGCGTTCAGCTGTATGGGTGCGCCTAGCCATGAAGCGTCACCTCCTTCGCGTTGTTGCCGCGCATCAGCGCTTCAACTTCCGCGACGTCTCGCTCTTCGCAGTTCACCACGACACCAAACTCCTCAGCAGAGAAGCGCGGGCTGTAGTGCTCATCGAGCTTGCGGGGATAGAGACCGGCGAAGCCGACGAGGCCGAGCACGGTCAGGATGCCGCCGAAGAGAATCGTCAGCTCGAAGCCGATGATCCACATGGGCGGGATCGCGGCGAAGTTCTTGCCGGCGATCTTGAGCGGCCAGTCCATCGACATCCAGATCTGAATCCCGAAGCCCGTGACGACGCCCGTGAGGCCGCCGAGCAGGGTGAGGATTCGGACCTTGGAAGGCGTGGGGTCTTCCGCTTCTTCCAACTCCGGGAAGGGAGCCGGCGCGTAGGTCGTCAGATCATCGAAGCCGCGAGCCTTGAGGCTGCGCACGACATTCGACGTGTCCGACACCAGGTCATATACGCTTACTAGTGTTGCCATTCTCTATTCGACCTCCAAAGTCGAAGTGTTCGGTCTAAGCACTTCTTCCAACCGCCAGCTGGGAAGACCATCCGAGTCGGTGGCCGGTCCCAAGCCGCGACGAAATCAGTGCTCCTTCGCGTGAATCTCGAGTTCCTTGACTTCGGCGATCGCGATGATCGGGAACATCTTGAGGAACAGGAGGAAGAACATGCTGAACCAGCAGAAGCTGCCCGTCAGAACCATCAACTCAACGGTGCTGGGGATGTAGAGGCCCCAAGCCGCCGGGATGTACTCGCGAGACAGGGACGTAATGATGATCACGTACCGCTCGAACCACATGCCCAGGTTGATGAAGAAGCAGAGCACGAAGAGGAACGGGATGTTCGTTCGAAGGCTCTTGATCCAAAGCAACTGCGGGAAGACGACGTTGAAGATGATCATGCACCAGGTCGAGAACCAGTACGGACCGAAGGCTCGAAGCCAGAACGAAGTCTGTTCGAACTCGACACCCGAGTACCAGGCGATGAAGTACTCGGCGCCGTAGGCGTAGCCGCAGATCAGACTCGTGAAGAGAATGAAGCGCGACATGTTCTCGAAGTGGTAGTCGGTGATGTACTTCTCGAGGCGGAAGATCCGGCGGACCGGAACCATCACCACGATCACCATTGCGAAGCCGCCGAAGATGGCGCCTGCCACGAAGTAGGGAGCGAAGATCGTCGCGTGCCAACCGGGCACGATGGACATTGCGAAGTCCCAGGAAACGATCGAGTGAACTGAAAGGACGAGCGGGGTCGCGATGCCTGAGAGGTGCAGAACCGTTCGGTTATGCGCCTTCCACTGCTTGCCCGTTCCCTGCCAGCCCGCGGAGAGGACGGTGTAGACCGCCTTCTTCCATCCAACCGCCCGGTCTCGCGCGATGGCGATATCGGGAATCAGGCCGACGAGGAAGAACAGCAACGAGATCGTAAGATAAGTGTTGACCGCGAAGACGTCCCACAAGAGCGGGCTTTTGAAGTTCACCCAGAGGTATCGCTGATTCGGATAGGGCAGCAGGAAGTAGAACTTCCAGAGCCGACCGATATGGATCAGCGGGAAGAGCGCTGCGGTGAGAACGGCGAAGACCGTCATCGCTTCAGCGCCGCGGTTGATCGCGTTTCGCCACTTCGCCCGGAACAGGAAGAGGATGGCGGAGATCAGCGTCCCAGCGTGTCCAATACCGATCCAGAAAACGAAGGTGATGATGTAGACGCCCCAGAAGACCGGTGCTTGGTAGCCCGCAACGCCGAGACCTTCGTAGGTCTGATAGACGAGCGCGGACGCAGCCATGATCACGCCGGCGACGGCCGTGAGCAGGCCAATCAACCAGGGCCAATGAAAGCCCTTCGTGACCGCCATGATGTCAATGTTGGTCTGGGAATCCCTGGGCGCAGCGGCTGTCATTGAGTCAGCGACTGCGGACGCGGGAGGCGGTGCCATATCAGTGGCCTCCATTCTCATCACGCCGGACCTGCGCGAGGTAGGTCACAGCGGATCGTGTGTTGAGGATCTGGAGGGCGTGGTACGCCCGATCCCCGCCTTGCTCGGCCAGCTGCGAAGCCTGGCTCTGCTTGTCTCGAACGTTGCCGAACGAAATGGCGTTGCTGGCGCAGGTCTGTTGACACGCGGTCAGGACCTCGCCATCCCGGATGTCTCGTCCTTCGTCCTTCGCGGGCTGTCGAGCCTCTTCGATGCGCTGGACACAGAACGAGCACTTCTCCATGACGCCCTGGCCGCGGACGGTGACGTCCGGGTTGAGCATCAGGCCGAGAAGCCCGGGCCAATTCTTTCGACCGTAGTCGAAGTAGTTGAAGCGTCGGACCTTGTACGTGCAGTTGTTGCCGCAGTAACGAGTACCCACGCATCGGTTGTAGACCATGCCGTTGATGCCTTCGTCACTGTGGTAGGTCGCGATGACCGGGCAGACCGCTTCGCAGGGGGCTGCACCACAATGCTGACAAAGCATCGGCAGATGCCGGACTTCGTTCTCGCCGAGGACTTCGCCGTCCGGCGTGGGTCGGCGCTCTTCGCCGTCCCGAACGTCGTCGTCGCCATCGCCGACGTAGCGCTCGATGCGCATCCAGGTCATCTCGCGATGCCGGATGGCCTGCTCTTCGCCGACGATCGAGACATTGTTCTCGACATAACAAGCGGCGATACAAGCTGAACAGCCCGTGCACTTGTCGTTGTCGATCGTCATACCCCAGCGATAAGGCTGCTCAGGATCGGCGTCGTAACCGGCATCGAACTCGAAGGGCGGGCCTTCGAAGTGGTGGCCACCGGCGTCCGCCTCGTGTTCGAGTTCACCCTCGACGACATCCTGCGAAGCCGCCGCGGCTGCCGCGAAGTGCGCCATACCGCCGCCCTTCGCCAGATCGTAGAGCGAAACTTCCGGAGCGAGTCCGCGCTTGCGCTGATTGTCCGTCCACTGCGAGAGAGCCAGTCGTCGGAACTTGCCCGTCTTCGTGACCGTCGCCGTCGTCGACAGGTAGGCCTGACCACCGGCTTCGTCCGTCGCGGCGGGAAGCAGGTCAGCCACGTTCACACCGCGAGCGACGCCCGGCTGGGGCTCCTTGTCGCCGGCATGCGAAGCGTAGAAACCCACCGTGTGACCCTGTCCGATCGGAATGGCGATCACGTCATCGCGAACACCGCCGCGGGGGTAGACCGAAAGCTCAACCGAACCGGCATCCGTCTCGACCTTGACGACATCACCGAACACGACACCGAGTTCCTCGGCCTTCGCGATCGAGATCTCCGCCCAGGAGTTCCACGAAATCTTCGTAACCGGGTCCGGAATCTCCTGCATCCAAGGCAGCGCCGCGCCGGAACCATCACCCCAGTAGGAGTGCGGGTACGCGACGAGGGTGAAGTCGCCGGATCCAGCGAGCTTCGGTGCGGCCGGGCGAACGTTGCCGGCGTTGCCGCCAACCGAGACCGTGCGCGTCGGCGTGGCGGAGAAGTCACCGCCGCGAGCCAGTGCCTGTCGCCAGTTCGTGCCGGACCAGTTGGACTCGACGACGCTCTTGAAGCTGCCTTCCGGAAGCTGCGAAGCGACGTTGCCGCCCATGGCTCGACCGATCGCGAGAAGCGTGTCACCGAGGGCCTGCGTGTCATGCAGCGGGCGCAGCGTGGGCTGCACCAGCGAGCGGACTCCCTGTCGCGGATTCGCGTCGCCCCAGCTCTCGACCGCAGTGTTGTCGGGAACCAGGAGACCGGCCGCTTCGCTTGTCTCATCCGTGAGCTGCGCGAAGGACACGACGAGGTCGACCTTCGAGAGCGCCTCGGCGAATCCGGCGGAGGCCGGCAGCGAGAAGACGGGGTTCAGGTCATGAATGAGAAGGCATTCGACGTTGCCGGCGTTCATCTGTTCGATGAGGCCAATCACGTCGGCCAGGCTGGCGGTCGCCTTCGCATCTTCGGCGGGGTAAGTCAGCTGAGAGCCGACGGCGCCGAGGACCGAGTTGAGCAGCAGCACGGCAGCCGCGGAACCCGCGCTCGAAGAGCTCGAGCTGGCGACTCCGGGCGGAAGCGCGACGGCGTGGTGTGCGGCCGCGAGCTTCTCGACCATCTGGTCGAAGACGCCCTGGCTGATGCCGGCCGCCGAAACGGCTCCCGCAACATCGGCACCGCTGACCGCGGCTCCGGCGGAAACGCCCTTCTTCTGAGCGACTGCCTTGGCAAGCGCGAGAGCGAGAACGCCTTCGCTACCGGCCGAAGCGGCAACCCAGTGATCGGCGTTCGAGGCCGTGAGGTTCTGCCGTGGACTGACCGCAATCAATCGGGCGCCACCGTCGGTGTGCGTCGCGATGTCCTTGGCCTTCGAGAACTGCGTGGCCAGTTCGACCGTGCCGTCCAGGAAGTCGTTGCCGAAGTCGACAACGAGGTCTGCACCTTCGAGGTTGAAGATCGGAGCGGCGCTTGCGCCGAAGACCTGCTCACTCGCTTCGATCAGCGCGCGCTGTCCGAAGTTGTCGTAGGTGAGGTGTCCGGCCATTCCGGTTGCCGACACGAACTGATCCATCAGACCAGAAAGGGACGGGCCAACCGGGCCACCGAGCATGTAGGTCTTGCTCGCCGAGCTGCCGAGCTTGGCCGCGATCTTGCTCGTCGCGTCCTCCCAGCTGATCGACTGCAGCGATCCGTCACCCGCGCGTGTGGCCGGGCCCGTGATGCGGTCCGGATGATAGGCGCGGGAAAGGCCGACCTGACCACGGCCGCATAGCACGCCCTGGTTGATCGGATGCTCGGGGTTGCCCTCGAGCTTGATGGGTCGACCTTCGCGCGTCTTGACGTGCAAGCCACACGCGGCCGGACATTCCAGACACGTGGAGGCGTACTCGACTGCGATGCCGGGAGTAATTTCCTCCGGCTGCACGACGTACGGGATGAGCTTGTCCGGGGGGTCGCATGCCACAGTGGCAGCGGCACCCGCGGAGAGGCCGACGATTTTCAGGAAGTCACGACGATCGAGCTCGGACATGCTGATTCCTCAAAACCTCTCTAGTAGTGGCACTTCAGGCAGTCTTGCGACGCCTGCTGATTGTTCTGTCGATGACAGTTGATGCACCAGCCCATTTCGAGCTTGGCGACCGGCACCAGGTATCCCAGGCGCGTGTCTTCGACGAGATGAAGTTTGTCGATCTCTTCGACGGGTCCGTGGCACGTCTGGCATTCGACGCCCGCCTGGATGTGGCGGTTATGTCGGAACTGAACGTGTTCGGGGAGACGATGGAGCTGGACCCATTCGATCGGCTTCTGCTCTTCCCAGTGTTCCTTGAGAATGCGGATGCCTTCGATCTGGTCGTATTCGGTCGGGAACTGCGAATGGCAGCCCATGCAGAGTTCAACCGACGGAACACCGGCGGCCTGTGACTTGTCCGTACCGGAGTGGCAATAAAGACACTCGATCTCGAACTCACCGGCGTGGTGCTTATGGCTGAAGGGGATCGGCTGGATCGGCCCTTCGGCTTCCGGGTCCCAGGCGGCGACGGCAGATTCACAAGCCGAGCGGCTCGGGAACTGCTTGTCGAACTCCGCAGGAATCTCGATTTCGAGATGCGGGTCCTCTTCCTTCTGGGCGCGAAGCTCATGCGCTTCGCAGACGCTGGTCGCGACGTGCACATCACCACCACCGGCGGCATTAGCCTCACCGGTAGTTGGTGCGGGCCAACCGGACCAGAAAACGAAGACCGCGGCAGCGACGGCAATGGAGATGCCGATCAAGAGGGATCGCGATCGCGTCCCCTCGCTTCGCTCGCTCGGTCCATTCGACGAGTGTGTTTCAGGCATAGACGAAATAAAGCCTTTTGAATTCCGTTTGTGAGAGCAACCCAAGCATCGGCCTAACAGGCTCGATCCGCGTGCAGCAAACGGTTTCCTATGAACCGGTTCCGTACCGGTTTCTTACCTAAGTGAGACAACTAAGTAGACAACAAAAGACGGCGCGAACCTGATGCGTCCACTCGGCGTCGAAACCGTTGAACGATTCCGCGCGTAGCACTCACCCAATCCGAACCTTGCAGCGTTTGAGACTTCGCTTTCGATCGTGGAAATCTTGTGCGAATTCGAGGACTTCGAGGAGTGAAGTTCTTGGCACCCGCACGCGAGTTCCGCGGCTCCAAACGGCCGCCTTTCGATCGCGGCGGAGTATCCCCGGCAGGCTCCCGAGGAGCGCGCAGCGAATGGTTGCAGGCGGGACTCCGGAGGCGTTTCGTCAGGCGAATCACCGTCCGCGTATACCCCCGCAGCCGACTCGCGAACGCGTTCGCAGGGATGATCTCAAGACTTGATGTGTCCTCTCGATTCGAACGGCATCGAGACCAACGATTCGATAATGTTGGAGCCCCGGTTGCCGGGGTGCACCGCCCCCTGATGCGAGGCCGCTCGGCTCAGCCGACTCCCCGTCCCGCCGCGCGAACGATCCGGACCGGATTCACCCCACCCGCCCGATTCAACTCACCCTTATTTCCTTCAATGGGCCGTCCCCGCCCCACCTGGAGTACGACATGATCGATTTCGAGCCGAGCGAAGAGCAGGCCCTCATCATCGAAACCGTTCGCCAATTTGCCGAGAACGAGATCCGACCCCAATGCCGTGTCGCGGACGAATCCGGGGCTCCGGTTCCGTCCGTGCTCGACGCCGCCCACGAGCTGGGCCTGGTCGCAAACTCGCTGCCGGAGGCACACGGCGGAGGTGGAGAACGCTCGGCGGTGACCGGCGCGATGATTGCGGAGGAGCTCGGATGGGGAGACATGGCCCTGGCCTTGGCGATCCTCTCCCCCGGGCTGAGCGGTCTCCCTGTCGCCGACCACGCCTCGGAAGCTCAGCAAAATCGGGTACTTCCGGGTCTCCTCGGGGACTCCTTCCAACCCGGCTCGCTCGCGATCACCGAACCCCGCTTCGATTTCGATGTCTACCACCCGCACACGACGGCCAAACTCGACGGCGATGAATACGTACTCGATGGCGTCAAATGCCAGGTCCCGTGGATTGCGGGAACGGCGCAAGTTATCGTAATCGCTGCGGATTCTGACGCGCTCGCAGGCTTCGTCGTCGACGCCGAGGCCGCCGGGCTCTCGACCGAGGCCGAGCTCAACATGGGACTCAACGGTCTGCCCACCGTCGAACTCACCCTTTCCGGCGTTCGCGCCCCCACGGATGCTCGCCTCGACGCAGACGACGCGGCCATCCGGCGGCTGATCGACCGCGGACGCGTCGCTGTCGCCGCCGCCGCCGTCGGCACCGCGCGAGCCGCCTTCGAAACCTCCCGCGATTACGCGAAGGAGCGCGAGACCTTCGGCCAGCCCATCGCCACCCGACAGGCCATCGCCTTCATGCTCGCGGACATGGCGATCGAGATCGACGGCGCCCGGCTTCTCATCTGGGAAGCCGCAGCGGCGATGGATCGTGGAGAGGAAACGGGCCGGCTCACGACCCTCGCCTACGACCAGGCGACGCGCGTTTGCCTCAAGGTCGCCGACGGTGCGGTCCAGGTTTTCGGCGGTCACGGGTATATCCGCGACTACCTCCCCGAACTTCACCTGCGAAACCTCGCCGGACTCTCGAGCTTCGAGACCCTCGCACTCGTCTAGCCCTCGGCCTAACAGTAACCCTTTAGAAAACTTGGCCTAACAACGATTGCGGAACGCCCCTCCGCGCTGCAACGCTCGCCAGAAGGAATTCATCATGCCGATCGATTTCGAACTCTCCGAAGGCTCCAAGATCTCCCTCGATCACTACTCGAAGATCGCCCAGGAGCAGATGCGTCCGCTCTCACGAAAATACGATCTCGAAGAGCACACGCTCCCGACCGAGTGGGTTGACTTCTGGTGGAAGGAAGGCCGCAAGGGCCCGCAAACGAAGGAAGCGTTCAACAACGACGGCTTCGTCACGGTCTGCCTCCAGGCCGAAGAGCTCTGCTGGGGCGATGCCGGGCTCTACCTGCGCATGCCCACGCCCGCGCTCGGCGGTTCCGCTGTGAGTGCAGCAGGAACAAAGGAACAGCGCACGAAGTTCATGTCCGCGTTCCGCGAAGAAGGTGGCCACCCGATCTGGGGCGCGATGGCGATCACGGAACCGCAGGCCGGCTCTGATTCCGCTGCGATCGAAACGACCGCGGACTACGACGAAGCGACGAACGAGTACATCCTGAACGGCACCAAGATCTTCTGCACCGCGGGCGAAGGTGCCTCGACCATCGACGGCGGCTTCGTCGTCGTCTGGGCGACGATCGACAAGGAAGCGGGACGCGGGGGCATCAAGTCCTTCGTCGTGATGGCGAACACGCCGGGCATGAACCTCGTCGGCTGCGAAAAGAAGCTCGGCATTCGTGCATCGGATACAGCGACACTCTTCTTTGACAATTGCCGCGTGCCTGCCGAGAACCTGCTGGGCAGTTCCGAGATCAAGAAGAAGAAGGACAAGGGGACTGGCGACAAGGGCTTCAAGGGCGCGATGGCGACCTTCGACGCTTCGCGACCGATCGTGGCCGCGATGGCGACGGGCATCGGCCGCGCTGCCCTCGACTTCGTCAAGGAAGAGCTCGAGCGACAGGGCGTCGAGATCAGGTACGATGCCCCGCCGCGAGACCTGACGGCCATCGAACGTGATGTCATCGAAATGGAAGCCGAGCTCCGCGCGGCCCGACTTCTCACCTGGCGCGCCGCCTGGATGATGAACAAGGGCCTGGCGAACAATCTTGAGGCTTCCATGGCTAAAGCCAAGGCCGGCCTCGCCGTTACAAAAATTACCCAGAAGGCCGTCCAGATTCTCGGTCCGGTTGGTTACTCAAAGAAGCTGCTCGTCGAAAAGTGGATGCGTGATGCAAAGATCAACGACATCTACGAAGGCACGCAGCAAATCAACCAGCTGATCGTGGCGCGCCGCATTCTCAATTATCCCTCTGCCATGCTTCGCTAGGATTCACACCATGCCGATTGACAACGAACTGCTCGACATCCTCTGCTGCCCCGAAACACGCCAACCGGTCACCGTTGCGTCCTCGGACATCATCTCTCCGCTGAACGCGGAAATCAAAGCGGGTCGACTCCGCAATCGAGGGGGCGACAAGGTCGAATCCCCGATCGCTGAAGGACTCCTTCGCGAGGACGGTCGCGTCCTCTATCTCGTCGACGACAGCATCCCGATCATGCTGATCGATCAGTCGATCGAGCTCAGCTAGCGCGCACTGCTCAGCACGACAGCGCACTGAACGCTACTCAATGCCGCTACACGCTACTGGGCGAATTCCCGGCGCTTGAGTTCCTTGACGTAGTCCGAGAGTTCCTCGTCCGAGGCAACCACGCGAGAGATCTCTTCCTCGAAGCGCAGCGCATCGCCCTTGAGCTTCTGCAGGTCGAAGGGAATTTCGAGGTACTGCGAAACCTTGCGCAGCAATGCGAGGGTCCCGCGCGGATTCGGCGTGGCGCTGATGTAATGCGGCAGCCCTGCCCAGAGCGAAAGAACTTCGACGCCCTCTTCCTGGAGGGCGTTCGCGAGAACACCGACGATTCCAGTCGGGCCTTCATAGGTCGTCGGCTCGACTTCGAACCGTTCGAGCAGCGAGGGATCGCTCGCGAATCCCGAAACCGCCACCGGCTGCGAGTACACAACGTCCGCCAGATACGCGCCTAACAAGAGGCAACGCTGAACACCCATATCGACGGCGAGTTCGACGATCGATTCGCAATACCCGCGCCAGCGCATATGCGGTTCGATTCCAAGGCCCGTAATCAGTTCGAGGCCCTCTTCCGTCACGCCGTATCGAAACTCGTTCGAGGGCCACGAGATGGGACCGGACTGGCCGCTCGTGTATTGCACGTGCGGTCGACGCACCGTGAAGTCGTAGTAGTCGTCCGCATCAATCTCGGCGAGCGGAACGCCGCGCAGACGTGCATCTACGAAATGAATCGCGGAAGACGCCGACTCACACGCGTCGTTCCAACCCTCAAAAGCCAACATCAAAGTCGGCTCGCCGAGGACCGGCTGCACATGCATACGAAGTGAACTCATAACAAGAGGGTGGCACGCTCGGACCACCGAATACAACCAAAAAACACGCACGAAATTCCGACTGGGATGTTCACGCGTTGACTCACGGGTCAAGAAAAAACGCGAGAACGAACCCAACGAACAAACGTTCTTTGCGGAGATCCGGGCAAAGCCGCCGACCGCCTGAACGTGTTAATCCTCGTCACGCTCGCTGGTGCGCTCGAAGCGATAACCGCGCCCGCGAACCGAGACGATGTGTTCCGGCTCACTCGGATCACGTTCGAGGTATTTGCGCAGCCGAACGATGAAACTGTCAATGACGCGGGTTTTGGTGTCGGGGCGCAAACCCCAGACTTCCTGGAGAAGTTCACCGCGGGTGACCGTTTCCCCCTCACGATCCACCAGTGCGCGCAGCAGTCCCACTTCTCTCGTCGTCAGCGTGACCGTGTCGCTGGGTGTTTCAATCGAGAACCGATCAAAGCGAATCACGCTCTCCCCAACATGTACTTCGGGAATCGGGTCGGCGGTCGACTCGACGCCATCCCATTTACGTCTTCGCAGGAGCCCCTTCACCCGGGCCAGAAGCTCTTCGAGGCGAAACGGCTTCGTCAGGTAGTCATCAGCGCCCTCTTCGAGGCCCCGCACGATGTCCGCCGGATCGTCCTTCGCAGTGAGCATCAGAATCGTCACATAGTTGCCAGATGCCCTCGTTCGACGCGCGACTTCGAAGCCACTCATCTCCGGCAACATCAGATCGAGCAGAACGAGATCGAAAGCCGGCTGGTCGCCATCCGCGAGCCGCTCGATCGCGCTCCGACCATTGTCGACGACCTCGACCGCATACCCCTCTTGCTCGAGATTGAAGCGAACGCCGTCTGCGAGATGCGCCTCGTCCTCCACAACCAGAATGCGCGAGGCGGGTACTGATGTCGGCGTGGATGTCGAAGTGGATGTCGTCGCCACTAGGAAGGCCTCAACGTGACGACGAAGCGGCTGCCGCGCCCTGCGCCTTCGGAGAGAGCGACGATCTGTCCGCCGTGTTTGCGCAGAAGCGTTCGAACCACGAAGAGTCCGAGGCCGAGCCCCGCAACCTGACGCTGAACGTCCCGTCCGGCGCGATAGAAGCGGTTAAAGATCCGACCGAGTTCCTGCTTCGGAATCCCCACGCCCCGGTCGGAGATCTCGACCTTTACGCGGCCATCACTGATCTCTTCGATCCCAACTCGGATCTCGACCGGATCGGGTGAGTATTTGACGGCGTTTTCGAGCAGATTGCGAAACACCACACCGAGCTCGGCCTCATCCCCGCGCACCCGAAGCGGCCTCGTCCGATCGACCACCACCGCATCCCCGGTTAACTCATGGCGCTCAAGAAGTTCTTCGACGTTCGCCGCAAGCACGCCCTGTAAGTCGACCGCTCGACGATCTGCGCGGCGGACGCGTCCCTCCTCCGCCCGGGCCGCCGCAAGCACCTGCGTGACCGTGTATTCGAGCCGGTCGAGATCGACACTCATCCGCCCCAGAAATTCCGATTGTTTTTCCGGCGGTAGCTCATGTCTCCCCAGCGTCTCGAGGCCCAGTCGAAACGACGCGAGGGGCGTCTTCAATTCGTGGGTCACTGCATCGAGGAACGCCCGCTGGGATTGGTTGAGTCGCATCTCGAGTACGAGCTTCACGCAGAGCCAGACGAGCCCCGCGAAGACGAGCAGGAAGAAGAAGGACCCGAGCACGAACAGAACCGTGTCGAAAGTCGACATTCCTGGCGCAGGCTCGGCGTCATCGCGCCAAACAAGGATCTGCCAGCCCACCGCCAAAGCGAGCACGAGCACCATTGAAACGATCCCGATGGTGACCGGTCCCCCGATCGATCGACGCGCCATGCTGAGTCCTCGTGGTCCCGAACTCGTTCGCTCGGTCCGGTTTCCAGAGTCTATCGCGGTATTGCGAAATCCGGCGCAGCGAGTGGACCCCACAGGAACGGGGCCGTGCTGGCGTCGATGGAGCAAACTCGCTTCCCTCTCACGGCCTGTTCCCCGCAAACATTGCCCACGGAATGCCCACGGAATGCCAACGGACAGCCGCGAAGAACACGCCCGTCACCCGCAACCCGCAAACTCCAGGAGTCCCGCTTGAGCGACGCCCAACCGATCACAGGATGTCGCCCCGGCGACTTTGCCGAACACGTCTTCATTTGCGGGGACCCCGCGCGCGTCGACCGGATCTCGGCGGGGTGGGATGAGAAGCGCGTGGTCTGCGATGTCCGCGAATACAAGGTCGTCACCGGATCAAAGGACGGGGTGGCGCTCTCCGCCGCTTCCCATGGCATCGGCGCGCCGGGAACCGCAGTGCTCGTCGAAGAGATGATCAAACTCGGCGTGAAGACAATCATCCGCATCGGTAACTCCGGCGGACTCGACCCCGATCTCGAGGTGGGCGACCTCGCGATCACGACGGGCTGCGTTCGAGACGACGGCACGAGCAAGACCTACGTGGTGCCGGAATACCCGGCGGTCGCGAACCATCAGATCGTGAGCGCGCTCTGCGATGAGGCAACGAAGGCGGGGGCTCGCGCCCGTGCGGGCATCACCTGGTCCCTCGACGCGTTCTACGCACGCAACGCGGTCGCCGGTCCGAGTAGCAGCCTGATCAGCATGTCCGTCGATGGCTATTGGCCGAGCCATCTCGAAGCGCGCATTCGCGACATGCAGCAGGCGCGGATCCTCAACTGCGAGATGGAAGCCGGAATCCTCCTGACGCTCGCGGGACTCTTCGGCATTCGAGCGGGCGCGATCTGCGTCGTCTCCGACCTGGCCCCGTGGCCGGGCCCCTCGGAGATCGATCTCGACAACAACATGAACGCCTGCATCGAGATCGCGACCCGAGCGATGCTAAAGCTCGCGACCGGAGCAAACGAATGACCCGATCCACCGGCTACCGCCTCTTGGTCGGAACAACGCTCCTCTTCTTCGCGCTCACGGGCGTAACGGGCTGCAAGACCTACTTCGGCACAGGCGATCCCGTTCCCGTGAAGAGTTCGCCGCCGACGGTCTACACCGGCGGCCCGATCCTCACGATGGAAGGCAACTCACCCGAGTCCGTCGAAGCCCTCGCAACAGAAGACGGGCGCATCGTCGCAACCGGCAAGCTCTACGAAGTCCTCGCCGCGATCGGACCGCGGCCCGATTGGGTCGACCTTCAGGGGGCGACGCTGCTTCCCGGCTTTATCGACAGCCACCTGCACTTCGGCGTGCAGGCTCAGCTAGCGGCCTTCGATGTCGTTGAACCCTGGCGCTTCGAAGACGCGGACGCGTTCCTTGCGCATATCGCCGACCTCGCCCGCGATCGCCCGAAAGGCGAATGGATCATCACCTTCGGCTTCGACCGCGTGCTCGTGCCGCCCTTTCGAAACCTGACGCGGGACGACCTCGACCGCGCAACGAAGGACCACCCGGTTCTGGTCCTCTATCTTGGACTCCACTGGGCCTCGGCCAATACACGCGCCCTTGAGATCGCCGGCATCGACCGTGACACCCCGACCAACATCCCCGGCGGCGGGATCTTCTTCAAGGACGAGGCGGGGGACCCAACCGGCCTGCTGACCGAGTCCGCTGTCTTTACCCTCATCGAGCATCTACCCGAAAATGGTCCACCCGGCTCAACCGACGCCCATCGCGCCGTCGCGCAACAGATGAGCGCCGCGGGTATCACAACCTTCGCCGAACGAGCCACCGGCGCGAGCGGCGGCCTCGCAGAGCTCGACCTGCTCTACGACCTCGCCCACGACCCGAGCTTCCCCCAGCGCATCGTCGCCACGCCGCTCTACCAACTCCTCCCGGAACTCGAAGGCCCAACCCCCTGGGATGGCTTCTATCAGGCGAGGCAGGTCAAGCTCTTGATCGACGCCTCCCTCGTCGGGGGCACTTCCGCGACCCTCGAGCCTCAGGTCGACGGCTCGCGGGGCGCCCTCAACTATCCCCACAACGAATACCGACGCGCGCTTCGCGAAGCCGCCGCCAAGGGATTCGCGACCGCAACCCACACCATGGGCGATCGTGGGCATAGGGTGATGCTCGATGTCTTTGAAGAACTCAAATCCGAAGTGATGGACGAGGCCCGCTTCGGCCGACATAGCATCGAGCATTCAGCACTCGTGCATCCGGATGATATTCCGAGGATGGCCCGCCTTGGGCTGAGCGTCTCCCAACTCTCCCCGATGCTCCCGGTTCATGGCGATGCGCTCAGCGAACATCTTTACGGGCCGGAGCGAACGAGCCGCGTCTACGACGCAAACGCGATGCTCCGCGCGGGGATCAACCTCGCGCTTCACTCCGACGCACCGGTATTCGCACCCCGCCCGCTGACCTACGTCTCCGCTGCGACGACCCGCGAGACGACAAGCGGCGTCGTGCGCGGTCCGGACGCCCGAATCTCCCGCTTTCAGGCACTCCGTGGGATCACTCTCGGTGCGGCGACCCATCTCTCCCTCGAAGACGAACTCGGGAGCCTCACGCCGGGAAAGCGCGCGGACCTCGTGATCCTTGAGAAGAACCCGCTCGAAGTCGACACCAAGGATATTCGTGGGATCCGCGTGCTTCGGACGATCATGGATGGCGTCGTCTATTTCGATCGAATCGGTCAGCCCTGAACGGACACCGAGCGAATCCCAGACTCGACATCGAAGAGGTCCGAATTCAGCGCTCTCATTGAAAATCGCCCTCGAGAAATCTCCCGAGGGCTTCTCCCGCGATCCGATTCCCCGCCTCGTTCCAATGCGTGTCCCTCGGATGATAAGTCGCCGCTTCCCGCTCTCCTTCTCGAAGCGGACCGAGTAGATCGAGCACGCTGTAGCCCGCGGCGATGAGTCGCGTCTTCAGCTCGAGGTAGGTCGCATCCCGATCGATGCCTTGATACTCCGGAAACCGATCGACGACGGCCGTATGAAGCGCATCGGAAACCTGAAATTCGTCCGGGATCAACACGACTCGCAGAGGCGCATCCGAACGAATACGCATCGCGTTAAGCACTTCGACCGCCTGCGCGATCTGCCGGGTGACGGATCGGTTCGATGGATCAGCGGCCCGCAGACGATCCCCCTCGATCCGAAGGTATTCGTCGGGTGGAAACGTCGGGGGAAGCAGCGCCGTGTCGAACAGACTCGCGGGGCTCGCCGGATTCAACGAGTTCGTCGTGAGCAGAGGCGACGGATCGGACGGGCCCGTCTCGATCGCGAGTCGTAGACGCGCGAGCGCGCCTCTCATCACGTCGAGAACGAGCCAGTTCGAAAGGCTCGCCCTATGCCGGCGCCGATCCCGAACGCTCCACAGGTCGTTCGTCGGAAAGAGACAAACAACGACCGTCCGGACCGAGCCGGGCATGACTTCGTTCTCGAGAATCCACGCGTATTCTGGGATGCCAATCCCGGGCACACCGCGATTGTCGAGCGAGATCGGACGCCTGAGCGACTTCGTCAAACGCGCCTCGGCCACGTCCACGAAATTTCGACCGCGCGGGACGATCCCCCTTCCGAACGAGTCGGCCAAAACGACGCCGACGGCATCCTGATCGCGACTGATCAGGAACGGGCCATCGAAATAGCCCTCCGGATTCAGCCGACTTCCTCGATAGGAGGCCCCGCCCTCGCTTCGATATCGATCAAGTGTCGCTCTCGCCCCACTCTCCCCGATCAAGAGCGGCATCGGCCGAATGCTATTCCAGGCGACGAATACCCCTTCGAGCAGAACGAAGGACAGGAAGGTACTCGCGATGAGCATCGCCAAGCGCTGAACACCACCACGCTCATACCCGCCCACGCATCCGCCTAGCATCCACAGGGAGAAGACGAACGCGCCCGTGACCAAAGCGCTGGTCCGCAGGGCGAGACGATCCGCGCCAATCAGGCCCAGCCCTTCGAATAGCGTCGTCGCCCCGATCCCGACCGCGGGAACGATCACGAGCGCCGCAATCGCGCCCGGCCGCCTGAGCCTGTAAAGGCGCGCGAGCCTCGGCCAAACCCAAAGCCCCGAACCAACCTGAAGCGCGAGGCTGACCCCCGCCAGCATGATCAGGCCGTCGCGGTACGCTGCACCCTCATCCCCTCGCGCGCGATCCGGAAGATAGTCAGCAAGGGCCAACGCCGTGACGATCGTCGGTAACAGAACGAAAAAGCGGCGAAGGCCCGATTCGCGTTGGCTCATCGTCTCCTCCGCCGCTCGTTTCGAAGCCTAGGTGTCGCACTGAAAAGCGTGCGAAGGCAGCCTGTTTCTAATCGGCCGCGAGGGCAACCGGAATCGGCATGATGTTCCAGGTCAGGATCGACCGGTTGTCCGGCCGTTCGTAGATGACTTCCTTCACGAGACGTCGGCCGTTCCAGACATAACGACGAACCTGCTTGTCGTTATCGCTCGCCACGTAGAGTTCCTGCTGGCCATCACCGTCCAGGTCGAGGGCGATCGCGGCGTGCTCAAAGCTCGACGAGCGGCGATCGATCGCCTTCTTGCGCCAGGGCTGGGTCGGGTCATCCCCCGGTCGCAGCCACCAGACGCCCTTCGCGAAGAGCGCCGCGACGATCTCCTTCTTGCCGTCCCCATCGAGGTCAGCGGGCGTCAGGAAGCGACCGAGTCGATCTTCCAGTTCTGCAACGATGACCGGCTGGTCCGCCGGCGTATCGGCCTCATAGCGCCAGATCTCGGTGCGATGCAGGAGACCACGTCCGTTCGGATCCTTCTGGCCTTCGACGATCACGTAGAGCTCGTCCTTGCCGTTACCATCGATGTCGTGAACGAGGATTTCTTTCGCGTGGCGGTTGCCGAGGTCGGCGACGACGACGCGTCCCTCTTTCTTGCCCGGGACATAACGAACGACGACACCCGACTGATGGGAGCCATCGAGCTTGTTCGGCTCCGAAGGCGTTGCGTAGATCTCCATCATGCCGTCGCCATCGACATCGCCGAGTTCGACTTCATGCACAAACGTGTCGGCTTCGACGTCGAGTTCCTCGACTTCATAGCCCCCGTCCTTGGGTCGCACGACGGCGACAACGCCCTGATCATGGGTTGCGACGGCGATCACGTTCGTGCCATTGCCGTCGATGTCGCCCACTTCGAGATCGCGCATGCGCGAGAAGCGGCCGCCGAAATCCTTTTCCCAGAGCGTCTGCGAGGTGTACTCGCCGCCCTGTTTCGTCCAGAGCTTGAGGATCGCCTTTTCCCCCGCGCCCGTCAGGAGTCCCGTCTCTCCATTCGGCATCTCATAGGCGAGCGCCTTGTGGAAGACATTGCTCTCGTCGTCGGTCAGGCGCGTGACGACCCACTCGCCGCCCTTGCGAACGAGGAACTCGAGTTCCGCTGGAAGCGGAACCGGGGCGCTGGTATCGCCGGGCTTCGCTTCCGGGAAGGCCGAGAGGCCGAGCACGAGACCGAGGGGAAGTTCGTCGGGCGTGGTCGGGCGACTGCTCGAAGCCTTGGGCTTCGCAGGAGCGGCCTTGGTCGCCTCCGCGGCCGGCGCAGGATCGGGCGTTTCGCCGCCGCCGTCTCCGCAGCCGATCATCAGCGCAACCGAGGCGGTTGCGAGTGAAAGAACGAGATGGCGCAGGTGGGTCGCGCAGGTTCGGGTCGGTTCGAACTTCATCGCCATGCTTCGAGATCCCTCTTTCTCTTTCAAAATCAAATCCAGGTAATTCAGGTCTGGGGCTGGGTCGCCAGGATCGCCGGTGGAATTTCAGCCGATTCGGCCCGAAAACGCCCGGCGGGGCATAGAATTGCAGCCGTTTGTAGCAATCCCACTCGGACACTGCGCATCTCGGCCTGAGCGTGGTATCCCCTGATTCGCGATTTCCGAAGGTGATTCCCCCTCCCGACTCGGCTGCGGAGGGGCCTTTCCGGAACGAGGAAGGTGAAGCCCGTGGCAAAGGGCAAGAACAGCGGCGGGCTTCAGGCCCCGAGGGGAACTCGGGATTTCTATCCCGATGATATGCGACGACGGAACTGGCTCTTCGGCCATTTTCGAGAGACCGCCCATGCCTTTGGCTTCGAGGAAGTCGATGCCCCCATGGTCGAGCATCTCGACCTCTTCCGACGCAAGGCCGGCGAGGAAATCCTCGACCAGCTCTATCACTTCGAGTTGCACGACCGGGAACTCGCGCTCCGCGCCGAGATGACGCCGTCGATCGCCCGCATGGTCATCGCGCGCCAGGGCGCCATGCGCTTCCCGATCCGCTGGTTCACGATCACCCAGAACTGGCGCTACGAACGCATGACCCGCGGCCGTCGCCGCGAGCACTACCAGTGGAATATGGACGTCTGGGGCGAACCCGGCGTGGAAGCGGAAGCTGAATTGCTCTCCGCGATGTTCACCGCCCTCGATGCCCTCGGTGTCGCGCGGGGCAAGGTCGGCGTTCGTCTCAATAGTCGTGCGCTGCTCGAGGAATCCCTGCGCGCCGGCGTGCTCGCCGATCGACCAGATGTCTTCGAACCCCTCTGTGTGGTCATCGACAAGATCGACAAGATCGGCGCTCAGGCTGTCACCGACCTGTTATGCGACACGGACGGAGCGGTCGGGCTCAGTGCCGGCGAAGCCGAGCGCGTGATCGAAATGCTCGCCGCTCGCTCGCTTGACGATGCCGCTCGCTTCACATCCCCGGACTCGACGGCGCTCGCAGACCTGCGCCGCCTCTACGAACTTCTGGACGGCTACGGCATCGTCGACCACGTTCCCTTCGACGCCTCCGTCGTGCGCGGCCTCGCCTACTATACAGGCGTGGTCTTCGAAGCCTTCGATACGGCTGGTGTGTTGCGCGCGATCGCCGGCGGCGGGCGCTACGACCGCCTCGCGGAAACCCTGGGCGGCAAGCCTGTTCCGGCGGTCGGCTTCGGCTTTGGGGACGCGGTCATCGCCGAACTCCTCGAAGACGAGAAGCTCTGGCCCGAGCTACCGCGAGATGTGCAAGACGTCGTCTACGCCTTCGGTCCAACCGAAAAGGCGGCGGCGATCGGTGTTGCGACCCGGCTGCGATCGGAAGGCCGGCGCGTCGAACTCTGCCTGGGGCAGACGAAGCTCAAACGCGTCCTCGGGGATGCCGACAAGGCCGGCGCCGAGCGCGTCTTCCTGATCGGAGAAGACGAACTCGCCCGGGGCGTCGTCAAGGTCCGTGTCCTCGCGGATAAAGACGAGCGCGAAGAACCGCTCTAATTTCTGCTGCTGGCCAGAGGCCAGGTATTCTTGAGGAATCGCGATGTCCGAGTGGACGCCGAAACAGAGTTCCGACCTGTATCGCGTGGGCGAATGGGGGGATGGCTTCTTCTCCGTTTCACCGGAGGGAAAGCTGCTCGTCCATCCGCGCGCGACCGCGAACGCAGTCCCCAGTTCAGCAGCGAGCGAAGACTCCGCTCTCGACCAGAGCATCGCTCTCCCGAACCTCGTCGAGGAACTCGAGCGGCGCGGCCTAAGGCGGCCAATGCTGATCCGCTTCTCGGACATTCTCGCGTCTCGGATCGAATCTCTCGCGAACTGTTTCGCTGATGCCATCGAAGAGAACCAATACGATGGGAAGTGGCGCGGGGTCTACCCGATCAAGGTCAACCAGCAGGCGCACGTCGTCGAAGAGGTCGTCGAGTTTGGCGCGCCCTACGGCGTCGGACTCGAAGCGGGCAGCAAGCCGGAGCTCTTGATCGCGCTCGCGCTGCTCGACACCCCGGACGCACTGCTCATCTGCAATGGCTACAAGGATCGCGCGTACGTCGAGACGGCCCTGCTTGCTCAGCGGCTCGGGCGAACGCCGATGATCGTCGTCGATCGGTACAGCGAGATCGACCTGATCATCAAGGCCGCGGCGAGTCTTGGCATCCGACCGCATATCGGCCTTCGCGCGCGCCTGTCGACCGTCGGCTCGGGGCGCTGGATTGAATCCTCCGGTGAGCACTCGAAGTTCGGCCTTTCCTCCGACGAACTCGTGCGCGCCATCGAACGCTTGCGCGCAGAAGACATGCTCGACTGTGTCGAGCTGCTTCATTTCCATATCGGCTCGCAGATCACGTCGATTCGCGCTCACAAAGAAGCGCTGCGCGAAGCGATGCGCATTTATGTGGGGCTCCACCGACTCGGCGCCACGTCCCTTCATGTGCTCGACGTGGGCGGGGGCCTCGGCGTCGACTACGTGGGAACCGGGACCGACGACCCCTCGTCGATGAACTACTCGGTCAAGGAATACGCCAACGACGTCGTCTTCGCGGCGAGTCAGGCCTGCGAGGAAGCGGGGATCCCGAATCCCGACCTCGTGACCGAATCCGGTCGCGCCATGGTCGCTCATCACTCCCTGCTTGTATTCGATGTCATCGGCGTCAACCGCGACCAGAGTTCCTCCCCCGAACGGT
>Ga0316209_1000445_pt1 | contig 74307 bp, 56 predicted proteins | sample 6monopyrite_MG_FD_204945 | JGI IMG/M metagenome (GOLD analysis project Ga0316209, IMG submission 204945) | Microbial mat bacterial communities from mineral coupon in-situ incubated in ocean water Damariscotta River, Maine, United States -... | ecosystem: Environmental > Aquatic > Marine >... | reverse complement strand
AACATGAACCCCTCAAGCGAGGCGCGCATTATACAGCGCAACTTGCCTCTGTCAACCGAAATTCTCAACCTTATCAAAGGCCGTTTCAATCGACCCCGCAACAACCGGAAAACACTTGCTTTCCCCTGAGAGCGGACGCGCATTATAGGCTCTGATTCACACCACGCAAGCTTTTTTTAACCCCCGCCGTAAATTAATTTGTTTGTGGTTAAAAAGCGTACTATTTCACCCTGATTTTTCATTCCGTCGAGTAGCCTTTTGTAATGATATCTGGTTAGATTAGTCCAGCTAACCGTAAGTCATTCTATTTTAACTATCTAAAGGAAGTGTGCGTCATGAAATGCCATGAAGTTGATTACCAGATCGTCGGCCATGATATTCAACTGGTCGAAGTCTCTCTGGATCCGCAAGAAACAGTAATCGCAGAAGCCGGAGCCATGAACTACATGGAGCAGGATATTCAGTTTGAAACTAAAATGGGCGATGGCTCAGATCCGGACGAAGGTGTGTTATCCAAAGTGTTTTCTGCGGCTAAACGCAAACTGACCGGCGAGTCGGTATTTACCACTCACTTTACAAACACCGGACTACAAAAGCGCCAGGTTGCTTTTTCGGCTCCTTATCCGGGTACTGTTGTTCCTCTGGCGTTATCGACCCTGGGTGAGAAAATCATCTGTCAGAAGGATGCCTTCATCGCTGCAGCGCGAGGTACGAAAATTTCTATAAAATTCAATAAACGCCTTGGCGCAGGTTTCTTCGGCGGGGAGGGATTTATTTTACAACAGATCGAAGGCGACGGGATGGCGTTTATCCACGCGGGTGGTACCTTAATCAAAAAAGAACTTCGTGGCGAGACCTTACGGGTCGATACTGGTTGTCTGGTCGGCTTTACCGAGGGAGTCGACTATGACATACAGATGGCAGGCGGCCTTAAATCGATGCTCTTTGGCGGTGAAGGTGTTTTTCTGGCAACACTGAGTGGAACTGGAACTGTTTGGCTGCAAAGCCTGCCTTTTTCGCGACTGGCCGATCGCATTTTCGAGCACGCACCCAGTTACGGCGGCTCCGATAAAGGAGAAGGCTCTGTTCTTGGCGGTCTCGGAAGAGTGCTGGACGGTAGATAAAAACTGACCTGGCTTTTAACTTAGTCGTTGGCAACAGGTCAAAATTCAAGTTAATGACCTGGCAACCTGGCAATAGGTTAAGTCGCCGCTCTCGCTCTTTTCTGAGCGGCGTACCAGCGAGCAAAACATAACACAAGCGCCCAACTGATATACGCCAGCGGTTCGTTAAGATCGGATTTGCTTTGCCAGATAAAATGCACCAGACCAAGTAACAGAGAGGGATAAACCAGTTGATGCAGCTTTTTCCATTTTTTGCCCAGTCGCTTTTGCCAAGCTCTTGTGGAAGTCACTACCAGCGGTATCAATAGAATATAAGCCGAAAACCCGACCGTAATGTAGGGACGTTTGATTACTTCGGATAACACTAGCGACAGTTCAAACTCCAGAAAAAGGAAAACATAAACCGTCAGGTGCAGTGTCAGGTAAAAAGCGGAATAAAGCCCCAGCATCCGCCGGTAACTAACCCAGGGAACACGTTTTACAAAAAGGCGGGCCGGGGTCATCGACAGACATGCCAACAAAAAAATCATGCCCCATGAGCCCAACTCCTCCATTAGTTTTTCCTGTGGATCGGCGCCCAGTTGCCGGGAGAATGCCGCAAAAATCAACCATGCCAGCGGTATCCAGGATAGAAAATGAAGGAATACTCGTATGATCTTCTGGTACATCAGGTTCCGCTTATCTAACTTGTTTTTGCCAAAAAAGCTCAAAAATTGCTGACCAGATCCAGCCCTTTATACAAATGAGCAACTTGCTCACCGTATCCATTGAAAAGCTGCGTCGGGATCCGTTTTACCCCGAAAAACGATTCATCACTGATGCGTCTCTCGCTGGCCTGACTCCAGCGCGGATGGTCCACCGCGGGATTAACATTGGCGTAAAACCCGTACTCGCGAGGTAAACGCTGATTCCAGGTACTCACCGGCTGCTTGTCGGTCAGACGAATCGAAACAATTGACTTAATACTTTTAAACCCATACTTCCAGGGAACGACCAACCTCAGTGGGGCACCATTTTGGCCCGGCAGATCCTTACCATAAACACCGGTCGCGATAAACGTCAAAGGATTGGCTGCCTCGGCCAAATTCAGCCCTTCTCTATACGGCCAGGGTAGCGTATGTACGCCAAAAGCCCCTCTTTTTTGTCCAGGAAACTGATTTGTATCGTGCAGCGTCTTGAATTCAACAAACCGGGCTTTTGATTTGGGTTTTACTTTAGCGAGCAACTGGCTGAGCTGAAATCCCTGCCAGGGAACGACCATCGACCAGGCTTCCACACAACGAAGGCGATAAATCCGTTCCTCGATTGAGGCCCAGGAAAGAATATCCTCAAGGGTGTATTCCCCCGGGCGTTCGACTTCACCTTCAATCCTGACGCGCCAGTCTTTTCCCGGATTAAAGCGGCTGGCCATTTGCGCCGGTTTTTGCTTGTCTGTGGAAAATTCGTAAAAATTGTTATGGTGGGTAACTACATACTCGCTGCTTAACTCGTCCTTCAGCTCGCTACCAGAAAGAGAGTTCGGATTGGCTGCCAGGCTGCCTAGATTGGCATTCAAGCCAAAAAAACCGCTAGCCAGAGAGAAATTACGAATAAACTTTCTTCTATTCCAAAATACTTTCTCTGAAGTGATCTGGCTTTCTTTTAAGCTGGAGTGTAGGGTAGAACTTTTCAAGTATTTCATTTAATTGTCTGGATTCCGCTCGCTTAATCAACTGGTATCTAGACGAAGCAGCGTGACAATTGTTTCAAAATTTCTCGCCTGGATTTTCAAGCATTTACCAGACACCTATTCTTTAGGCCTGGATTTTCGCTTTTTCCTCAGGTTGTTCATTTGCCACAAGGTCGCGACAGGTCCCGAGAGGGCGTAGGCAGAAAAACCAAACAATAGAACCAGCGCGGGTTGATAAGCAACCACAACATACACCAGCAAACCGACTAAAATGGCTAGAAAAGGAACCCGCCCTTTCCAGTTAAATTCCTTAAAGCTGCTGTATCTGAAATTGCTCACATTTAACGCACTTAGAGCCACCACCAGAAAACCTATCAAATAAGCATAATCGGCCGGTCGCGCCAAATTCATATCCACCCCGTACCAGACGAGCGCGGCAAGGACCGCCGCCGAAGCAGGCGTGGCCAACCCTTGAAAATACCGCTTATCCTGTGACCCGACCTGGGTATTGAATCGTGCCAGACGCATTGCACCGCAAGCAACAAATACGAACGCGATAAGCCATCCTAATTTTTTTAGGTCCACTAACGCCCAACTGTAAACCACCAGCGCTGGAGCCACGCAGAAAGACACCATATCGGCAAGGCTGTCAAATTCAGCGCCAAATTTGCTTTGAGTGTTGGTCATCCGCGCGATGCGACCATCCAGTCCGTCCATGATCATCGCTACAAATATGGCGATAGCGGCATTTTCAAATAATCCCCCCATAGCCGCTACTATGGCGTAAAATCCGGCAAACAGGCCGCCAGTCGTCATAAGATTAGGCAATAAAAAAATTCCGCGCCGTGGTTTTGTTTCAATTGTAGTCATTATCAAATCTTTCCAAAAAAATAACTCGACGCCTTTTCTTTGCTACACTTAGCAAAGTCCTTGCCCAAAGCCACAAGTGTAACCGAGTGCCCTGAATTTGAGAAGCTGCCCAGCCGGTGCCAAACAAAGTTTAATTGATTAACCGTGGCGAGCCGCTGACTATTGATCCGGGTCTATTGACAATCCGGTTCAATCTGGCATTATGCCGCGCGATTGATAACAACCGAGATACTGATTTACATGAGCCAAATCGACTTTACCCGATTAATACTGAAAGGGATCACCCCCGAAGGCAGTAAATTTCGTCCAAGTGACTGGGCAGAGCGATTGTGTGGTAACTTGTGTACTTTTCGCAACCGTCGAATGTATTACTCTCCCTTGTTGAGACCTGCGGTAATTGATGGCGTAAAATGTGTCATCGTTGACTCGCGCCTTAACGACAGTCACGCAAGTCTACTCAGTGACGTACTTCAATTTGCAAAAAAGAACAACTTACAAACAGCCAAAGAACAGTAAGCGTCTCAATTTCCTACATTTTTTAAATAAATCGCTTAACTTTTACCCCCGTTTACGACTATATTAACCCTGTTGGATAAATCAGCAGGATAACTTCATGAATACAAGGTTTTTAAGTGCGTTAGCAATTACGGCCCTACTGGCAGCGCTCACGGGTAACGTGTTTGCCGAAAACAGCTATACCTACAAATGGAAAAGTAGCGACGGCGAAATTCATTACACCGACCGTCCACCAGCTTCCGGCATTCCTTTTGAGAAAATCAGGATCCAGACCAGAAAAGGACAACCTGCCGAGGCTAAAACGACTAGTGCAGCCAAGAAAGCTGATTCACCAGAGGATGATACTTATTCTGGCTGGCGAAAGGAAAATTGCAAACGTGCTACTCAAAACCTGGATATTTTAGAAAACGCCAGTCGTATCGCTCAAGACGATGGACAAGGTGGAACCAGATTGATGTCTGAAGAAGAAAAGCAGGCAAAAATAGAGAAAATGCAAAAACAAAAGGAAAAATATTGTACTCAAGATTCAGAATAAAACTCACTTCCTATTTAGTCAAACCGGCAGCTAATCATTTTCGTTAACTCGCTGCCGGTTTTAGCCTGCCAAAAGCCAGGCTTTTAACTCCTCCAATTCGAACGGCCAGCCTAACTCTTGATCACTATTAACGCCTGTACCGAGATCATTACTTTTGGCCAGCACAGGGATCCGAATACCGTAGGTCTCGAGCAAAACATCGTCTTCGGCAATTTCTACCAGATTCAAACTGAATTGTTCCTTTGTTTGTAGATCATTTGCCGTCAAATACGCAAACATAGCCGCTGCCTGCTCGCACAAATGACACCCTGCAGTGGTATAAAGTTGGATAATCTGTGTCATCAGTTTTCCTGTAAAACCTGACCTTTATTCTGTATTGAAGGTGATAAACACCTATATTATTAACGCCTGCAATCTTTACAAAAACACAACATCATTGGGTGGTTTATTTAAATTTGATCGACCAGCATCGGTGCAGGTTCTTCCGGGAAAAATCTTGCGATTGTGTTTTTCCGGTAATTTCGACCACCTCAATAACATCATTCGATTTGACCAGCATTTCAAATTTTTGAAAATTATTTGAAAATAGCAACTCCCCATCCGAGGACAATAGCTTGAGACTCTGCTCGATCAGTTTAGGATGATCACGCTGTATATCCAGGTGTTCATCCATTTTCTTTGAGTTTGAAAAAGTCGGCGGATCCAAAAATATCAAATCAAACTGCTGTTTTTCCTCTATTGCAGAATCTAACCATTGCTGACAGTCTTCTCGTATAAACGAATGCCCAGTCAAATCAATTTTGTTTAGCTTAAAGTTTCGCTTGGCCCAGTCCAGATAAGTGTTTGACAAGTCAAGGTTACAAGTTGACTTTGCTCCGGCTGTGGCAGCGTACACCGAGACGCTTGCCGTATAACAAAACAGATTAAGCAGCCGTTTATCTTGGCATTTGTCAGCTATCAGCTGACGCGTTTTACGGTGATCAAGAAATAAACCCGTATCCAGATAATCACTCAGGTTCACCCAGAATTTTCGTCCGTTCTCCGACACCTCGAAAAAATTTTCATCAACTCGTCTCTCTCCCCAGCTCAGGCCACCCTTCTGGTATTGCGAGTCACCCTTTTGTTGTTGCCGCTGCTTGGTGAAAATTTTATTTTTGGGTAACTGGAATACGCCCGCAGCGACACTTTCAATATCTTTAAGGCGGCGAGCTGCCGTCTGACTGTCTATCGACTGTGGTGCTCGATACTCCTGAATATGCAGACGCCCCTGGTAAATATCGATTGCCGCATTGTATTCTGGAAGGTCGGCGTCATAAATTCGATAACAACTGATCGCGTGCTTTTGCAGGAAGCGTTTGAGTTTATTTCGATTTTTCTCGATTCTGTTGCACAACTGCATAGCCGGCGGCGACAATTTCGATTTGAAGTTCGGGTCAAACTGGTCGCCAGAAGCTTTTTCAATAAAATTATCCGAAGATATTTTGAGGTTTAACAGCTCACAAGCGATGCTACCGTTATTAAATTTATAAATTTTACCGGCCCGGATTCCCAGCGAGTGTCCAAATAATTTATCGGCTGAGAGAACCGAAGCTCGCCAACCGATGAAGCGTTCCTTTAGCAACCGCCCCAATTGAGAATATAGCTTTTTGACGCTTTCTCTTTCTCCCAGTCGTTCACTATAGGGTGGATTGACCATCACCAGTCCGGTTTCAGGAAAAGAAAGCTGTTCGACTTGATCAATTCCGCCAATACTAACCTTAATAAAATCCTGCAAACCCGCCCTGGAAATATTGGCCTGGGCGTTTCGAACCGCCCTCGGGTCAATGTCGCTACCCATAATTGTCATTTTGGCGGACGCCATTCCGTCGCTCATTCGTGAACGGGCTTGTGATTCAACTTTTTGCCATAAATTGGCGTTATACTGACGCCACCCCCATAATCCCAGATACTCTCGCTGGATCCCCGGTGCCATATCCAGCGCCATCATTGCCCCTTCAACAAGAAAGGTACCCGAGCCACACATGGGATCAAACAGGCAATCTTGTTGCTTATCCCAGCCAGCGCGAAGCAGCAGTGCGGCCGCCAGATTTTCTTTAATTGGCGCGCCTCCCCCTTGTAGTCTATAACCTCGATGGTGTAGCCCGGCACCAGCCAAATCAATAGATAAGGTCACTTTATCCCGCCTGATACGGCAGTGAATGACAACATCGGGTTTTTCAAATTCGACGTCTGGCCTGTCCTCACCGGCGTCTTTAAAATAATCGACAACAGCGTCTTTAATTCTCTGGGAAATAAACTGGGTATGAGAAAGTCTGGAACGATAAGTTTGTGAGTTGACCAGAAAAGTCGCACCAGGGGCCAAATGCTGTGACCAGTCGACTATAGAGGCTTGCTGGTACAAAACCTCATCATCTTCGGCGGTAAACTCCGCGATAGGATAAAATACGCGACTTGCGACCCGGCTCCACATCAGAATTTGATACACGCCTTCCCAGTCACTTTCAAATCTCACTTGTGACAGGCCTTCTCGGGCATCCGAAGCACCTAGCTGGGTCAGCTCGTCTACTAATAAATATTCCAGGCCGGTAGCACAGCTGGCAACAAATTGGGGCATAAAGTCTCTTTAAAACCGATTCGACAAATTTAACCAGCCGGAATTATACGCGTTGAAAAGGCTTTTGGCTCGTTAAACCGCAACTTCAACGCGAGACAACAATCCCAGCAAGGTACTCCTCAGATCAGTAACTCTATGATTTTTCTTACTAAACCGCAAAAATTAAACTAATATAAGTGATAATAATTAAGAACTTTGATCCCGGATGCAAATTCATTGATCGAATTGACTAATGATTACTTTGTAAGGCACTTGTCAGCGATAAACGCGCACTAAAGCCGGTTCAGATTCGAGCCGCTAGACTAGACAAGATTAACGGCCAATGAATTTACAAAAAATTGGAATTTTTTTGCTCTATGGACACAATTAAAAGATTCAGGAGAAAATTCTGGTACTGCCTGCTCAAGCGCTCCCCAATGCTCTTTGCAATTTTTTTTGGCATCACCCATTTGCTCGCCGCACAAAAAGACATAACTAACGAAGCCTTTAAAACTGCTTTTATTTTTCAATTACTGGATAAAATCGAGTGGAAGAATAGTAATAGTTTCACCGAATACCGTGTTGGCGTGGTTGGAAACGAACCTGAACTGTTAGCGCAACTCAACCTGATAGCCGCAAATAGATCCGTCAGGGAAAAAGCGGTAACCATTAGCACCAGCAACAACCTTAACGACATGAGCGAGTACCACTTGTTATTCATTTCAGTTAACAGCCGCTTTCCCGTAGGACGGATCGCAAACCGGACGCAACGCTCTAATACACTGCTGGTGACGGAAAACACCGGCGACAAGAATTCAACCATGATCAATCTAATTCGCAATCAGGACACTACCTATTCATTCGAAATAAATAAAGCCAATATTGTTTATGAAGGACTGAGTCTCGACCCCGACATTCTCCTGCTCGGTGGCACCGAAATGGACGTAGCGGAGCTATACAAAAAAGCGGCCTTTCAACTGGAATCCATGCGAGAGGAGTTGTCAACGCAGCGGCACGCATTGATCGAGTCGCGCGCACAGGTATTAAAATCTCAACAGCAACTAAATAAAGCATTGGCTGAATCAGAAAAAGTACGGGCTGAAATGCTGAAACAGGCTAAATTGCTCGCGACCAAGACTCGCCTGATTGAGCAAAAAAATATTTCCATTCGAGAAAAAGAGGGCGAGCTGCTCGCCATTCAAACCGAACTGCAACAGGCGAGCAATTTATTGCGCTCGAACCAGGCGATCCTCGGTGAAAAGTTGAGCACCATTGCGAACAAAGAGCAACAGGTGTCCAGTCTATCTGAGCGGATTAATAATAATCTGGCCATTTTAGAACAACAGCGAACTTCGATTGAACAGCAAAGGATCAGATTGCGCGAGCAAACAGAAAACCTTGCGGCCCAGGGTACACAAATACAAAAGCAGCGAGGTTGGCTGGCAACTGGCGCGGTCATTATACTGATTATTGCCACTCTGCTGCTGCTGGTTATTTATTACAATAAGGAGAGGCGCAAGACAAATAAATTACTGCTTGAAAAAAACCAGGCACTTAACAATGCTCAGAAAGAGCTATTAGTGGCGCGAGACCTTGCGCAATCGGCGAATGAAGCCAAGTCGTCTTTTCTGGCCAATATGAGCCATGAAATCAGAACCCCGATGAACGCGATAATCGGCATGTTGCACCTTGCCAGACAAACCGAACTGAATAAAACGCAAGATAATTACCTTAAAAAAATTGACGCGGCTTCAAACAGCCTGCTCGGGATCATCAACGACATCCTCGATTTTTCCAAAGTTGAAGCCGGCGAACTCTCGATGGAGTCCATCGAATTTGATTTATCGATGGTACTTGACGATCTGTCCAATCTTATCGGATTAAAAATTCAGCAAAAAGGACTCGAATTTATATTTCAAATTGACCCGAAAATTCCTGAAGCTCTGGTCGGTGATCCGCTAAGACTCTCGCAAGTACTGGTTAACTTAACTAACAATGCACTAAAATTTACCGAAAAAGGAGAAGTTAAACTGTCAGTCAATGTAATAGCGCAGGATGATAGAAAGGTTAGATTGAATTTTGAAGTTAGTGATACTGGGATTGGCATGACAGACGCGACGCTACAACGCTTATTCAAACCCTTCAGTCAGGCAGACAGTTCTACTACCCGACAATTTGGCGGCACCGGTTTAGGGTTGGCTATTTGTAAAAGGCTGGTTGAACAAATGCGAGGTTCCATAAAAGTTACCAGCCATATCGATCGAGGAAGCAGTTTTAGTTTTACTGTTGAATTTGACTACCACACACATGCTTCACCCGAGTTATCGAAAGCCAAACTAATCGCGCCTGGCGATAAGCGTGTTCTGGTCGTTGTTGAAAATGAGAGTCATAAATTAGCATTGCAGGCGATGTTAAGGGCTTTGGGCTATCGCACAGCGACCGCCAATGGATTTGAAAGTTGCGTGGGTATAGTCAGCGCAGCGACAAAACTGGATAAAGCGTTCGATGCTTTATTGATTGAGCATAAAATCGTCGAGCAGCACGACGAGGAATTAAATAAACTAGTCAAAGCTTATCCGGCAAAAACAATTTTGTTACTTGGTGCCGCGACGGATACTGACCAGGTCAATACACTAACGGTTCATGCAGACGATACTCTATATAAACCGGTCACACCGTCGAGTTTATTGGATAGTTTATTAACTCTATTTGTTGGTACGGGCGCGCGCCAATACGGTAAAAATCAAAGTCAAAAATCAAAAATTCTTTCTCGCAGCAGCGACAAGAAGAAGCGACTACAACGCGATATTTCAAAACTACAAAATCGAAAAATTCTGGTGGTCGAGGACAACATCATTAATCAGGAGGTCATGTCCGAGATCCTGAAGCAGGCTAAGTTGAACGTCGACATCGCTTTCAATGGTCTCGAAGCCATAAAAAAAATAGGCAAATACCGGTACGACGCAGTACTAATGGATATTCAAATGCCGGAAATGGATGGTTACCAGGCTGCGAGAAAAATCCGTAGTCAATACGGCGAGGAATTACCAATCATAGCGATGACCGCTAACGCAATGGGCGGTGATAGGGAGAAGTGCCTGGACGCGGGAATGAACGATTATGTTTCAAAGCCCATCGAAGTGGCATCATTTTTTCATACTCTGAAGAAATGGGTAAGCTCGGACAAATTAAATCCGCATGACGACAATTCGAGTAGCGAAGAACAAAAACCGACCTCAAACGCGAAACAATTCACCGGCCCTGAACGAGATGCCAAAGATAATATTACCCAGTCTGTAAGGACCCAGAGTGTCGACCTTGACGCTGGAATTCAGCTCATGGGAACCACCGCCGCATTTGTTGATTTATTAAAACGGTTTGAAACACAGCAGTCTGATTTTGGCGTTCAAGCGAAGGCTTTACTAAAGGCAAACGAATTTGATGAATTATCTAATCTAGCCCATGATATTAAAGGCGTGACTTCTAATTTGTTCATCCGGCAAATCCCCGTTGTTGCGGTCGAACTCGGAGTTGCCTGTAACGAGCGCGACGCAGGAGAAGCCAGCGTTGCCATAACAAAATTGGACAAGCTATTACAACGGTTGTCCGCCGATTTGAAAAAAATAGAAACTGACACGAGTCGCTGATCAGCGATGTACATTAATTATTTGCGCGCTTTAAAGTCCGCTAGGCTTTCCGCTATCTCCGAAACCAACTCCGGCCCACGAAAAATAAGCCCGGAATAAACCTGAATCAGATCGGCGCCCGCAGCTAACTTCTCTCGCGCTTTAACGCCACTATTAATTCCGCCGACACCAATGATCGGGAGAGCATCACCGACTTCGCCTCTTAATTTTTTGAGCACATGGCAACTCGACTTAAAAATGGGCGCGCCGCTCAAGCCCCCCTGCTCTTCTGCGTTTTTTAGTCCCGAAACGCCCGCGCGTGAGAATGTTGTGTTAGTCGCGATCACGCCGTCAACTTTGTATTTTTTAAATGATTTCGCCAGCATGGAAATCTCTTCGTCATTTAGGTCCGGCGCGATTTTAATCAATACGGGAACTTTCTTGTGGTATTTATCGGCTAGATTTTTCTGCTCACTCATAATGCCTGCCAATAAGTTGTCGAGTGCTTCACCAAATTGAAGCTGGCGCAGATTTTCAGTGTTGGGAGAGGAAATATTGACGGTAATGTAAGATGCAAGAGGATACACTTTTCGCATACAAATAAGATAATCGTCGAGCGCATTTTCAACGCTGGTATCAAAATTCTTACCAATATTTACCCCCAGTACGCCTTTAAAGTGCGCTGACTTGATATTCTCAACCAGCTTATCCACTCCGTCATTATTGAATCCAAAGCGGTTAATCAGAGCGTCTGCGTCGGGAAGTCTGAAAAGACGCGGTTTGGCATTTCCCGGTTGTGCACGAGGTGTGACCGTACCCACTTCAATATGGCCAAAACCGAGTTCGGCCAACGCGTCAATACAACGAGCGTTTTTGTCCAGTCCGGCAGCCAGGCCAACTCGATTAGGAAACCTGATGCCAAAAATTTCAACCGGATCTTCGATAAGAGGCTGTTGAATCAACCGGCTTAAACCTGATTTTTCGATACACGCCAGCCATTTCAGCGTCAAATCATGGGTAAGCTCGGCGTCCATTTTGAATAAAAACCAGCGAACCAACGGATAGAAATACTTCAACATAGGTAGATCTCGGAGTCTGAATTTGCGCGCTATTATAGCTGTGAGCAACCCGCTTGTCCCTGATTGAATGTTGTCTGCATCAAAAAATCAGGGCTGTTCAGTAGGCTTAGCTGGCTATTACATTATTTTGTCTAACAGAAAGTCTTAGTAGCGACAGATGATTAAAAATGCCCTCACCCCAACCCTATCCCAGAGGGAGAGGGAGGTTGTATCGACTTTTCTTTGATAGAGAAGATTAACGAGGAGCCGCTTATTGTTCCCTCTTCTTTGAAGGAGAGGGTTAGGGAGAGGTAGAAATGGTTAGCGTCAACAAATCGACTGGACAGCTAAACTAATCTGCTATTTCTTGCTAGCGTCAGCTTTTTTTTGCAGTAACCTTCTTTTTGGCTGGCGCCTTCTTTTTGGCCGGTGCCTTTTTGGCTGCTTTTTTGACGGTCTTTTTCAAGGTTTGCTGCCACTGCCCATCGACAAAATGCGCGCTCCAGCCGGTCGCTTTGCCGTCTTTTTCGCTGGTGACGTATTGCTCTTTAGTTTTTCGGCTAAAACGATACATCGCTTTGTTACCATCAGGATCGGCGACCGGAGCAGAAGTCAGATAATCAAACTTGGGGTCCAGTTGGTCTTTCACGGTCAGTAACTCTTCTACCAGCGGCGCTCGTGTTTCTCTGTTCTTGGGAAACTGGCTCGCTGCCAGAAAAATCCCCGAGGCGCCGTCGCGCAAAATGTAATGATCGTCGACCTTCAAACATTTCAATTCTGGCATAGGAATGGGATCCGCTTTTGGCGGCGCGGCTTCACCACTGCGTAATAATTTGCGTGTATTGCTACAGGAATCGCTGGTGCAACCAAAATACTTGCCAAAACGCCCGACTTTAAGCTGCATATCGCTGCCGCATTTATCGCACTCAATTACCGGGCCGTCATAGCCTTTGATCTTAAAACTACCTTCTTCTACCAGATATCCTTTGCATTTCGGGTTGTTTCCACAAACGTGCAGTTTCTGATGTTCGTCAATCAGATAACTATCCATGGCCGATTCACATTTTGGGCAGCGCTTTTTTAACAGCAAGTTTCTGCTTTCTGCTTCTTCATCTTTGTCCACGGCCTCTATTTCGTCGCCAGGGATCAAATTCATGGTGTGCTTGCAACGCTCTTTCGGCGGTAATGAAAACCCGCTGCAACCGAGAAAAGTCCCCATGGCCGAATTTCTGATCATCATATTATTTTTTTTGCATAAAGGGCAAAGCATGTCCATTTCGACCGACTTGATGTTGTCCATCCCGCCTTCTTCCAGCGGCAATTCTGCTTTGCTCAAGCGCCGAGTTAAATCTTCATAAAAAGATGTCAGCGTTTCTTTCCAGTTTTCCTTGCCATGAGCTATCGTATCCAGGTTTTCTTCCATGCTGGCGGTAAAGCCATAATTCATCAAGTTATCGAAACTCTCGCCTAGTCTGTCCGAGACGATCTCACCAATTTTCGTGGCGTAGAAACGCCGGCTTTTAACCATCACATAACCGCGATCCTGAATGGTAGATATGATCGAGGCGTAAGTTGAAGGACGGCCAATGCCGCGCTTTTCCAATTCTTTGACCAGGGCAGCTTCACTATAGCGCGGCGATGGTTTGGTAAAGTGCTGTTTGGGGTTAAGCGCTTCAAGAGACAATACTTCACCCTTTTTTACCTGGGGCAAAACTGTATCGTCATCCCCTTTGGACTTCGGCGGTTGCACCCGGGTCCAGCCATCAAACTTGACCACGCGGCCTTTGGCCGCCAATTTAAAGTCGCCCGCCATGACTACCAGATTGGTAACGTCATATAAGGCATCATTCATCTGACAGGCAATAAATTGTCGCCAGATTAAATCGTAAAGTCGGGTTGCATCATCATCAACATTTTTCAAATGCTTAATACGCGTGCCCGCATTGGTCGGCCGAATCGCTTCGTGCGCTTCTTGAGCGCCCTCTTTATTGGAGTAAATCTTTGCCTGTTCCGGCAGATATTCGGCACCGATATCTTTTTTGATGTAATCCCTTGCCATTGCCAGCGCATCAGCACTCAACATGGTCGAATCGGTTCGCATGTAGGTAATATAACCGGCTTCGTACAGCCGTTGCGCCAGCATCATAGTCTTTTTAACGTTAAATCCAAGCCGGGTACTGGCAGCCTGTTGCAGTGTAGAGGTTATATAGGGTGCGCTGGCACGGCTCTTTGACGGTTTGGACTCAATGCTATCGACCACAAGTGATTGTTGCTCAAGCAACTGCTGCATTTGCTCGCTCTGTTGCTGACTTTGTGGACGATATTTACTCCCCTGATATCGGCGGACTTCCAAATTGAGCAGCTCGCTGCTGGCCGTTTTGCTATCGGCCCAAAGCGTCCAGTATTCCTCTGGAATAAAAGCCCTGATCTCCCTTTCTCGCTCGACTATCAATTTAACTGCTACCGACTGTACCCGACCCGCGGACAAGCCGCGAGACACTTTTTTCCATAATAAAGGTGAAACCATAAATCCGACCACACGGTCGAGAAAACGCCTGGTTTGCTGAGCATTAACGTAGTTCATGTCGAGCTTTGACGGTTTTGAAAAAGCCTCCTGGATGGCTTTTCTGGTGATTTCATTAAATACCACACGCTGGTATTTATCGTTGTCGCCACCAATTTCTTCTTTCAAATGCCAGGCTATCGCTTCCCCTTCTCTATCCAAATCCGTTGCCAGAAATATTTTGTCGGCTTTTTGCGCATAGGATTTTAGCTCTTTAACAACTTTTTCTTTGCCGGGTAAAATCTCGTAGTGGGCTTTCCAATCCTTTTCCGGATTGAGTCCCATACGTTTAAATAATGCTTCTTTAGCCGCTTTTGCTTTGTGTTTGACTTTTGCTTCGGGTGATAACTTGCGCGTTTCAGCCGCTTTTCTGGCTCTCTCTTTTGGATCGACCGGCGAACTGGATGCTTTGGTTGGCAAATCGCGCACGTGACCCACGCTCGATTTGACGACGTATTCGTTACCCAGATATTTGTTGATTGTTTTGGCTTTTGCCGGTGATTCGACAATAACGAGTGATTTACCCATGAATTTTATTGGAGTTCCTGATTCTTTCTTATTTTTCGTGGTGACAAAATTGTCAATAAACGTCGGTTGTAAAGCATCTATTACAAAAATATTCCCATGAGGCTAGTCGACAAATTCAAAAGTTGCCTCAAAAACTGGCAATTGATTTATCACATAATCGGGATTTGCGCTCGAATAATTTGCTAATACTCAATCGGAAAAAACCCGACAGGTCATTCTCTGCCTTTTTTATTGTAGGGTTATTTACCCTGATAGAGTCAACCTCTTATTGCTATTTTTTTGATCTGAGTTCGCTTGCCCCTGTTTGCCACGAAAATCAATTTGTCTTATTACCCGGGTCTTTGGGACCTTCTCCGCTTTACCAATTGTGCGCTGTATCCCTTTCAAGTAGGGGACTTGCCTTTAATTTTGCCTGAGCAGGTCAAGCGGCGAAGGTCTTGTGACTCTATCGACACCACGCCACGATGCGACCAGCATTAAGACTAATGTCGTAATCGGCAAGATCCACCAAAGTTGCCAATGGATAACGAAGTCGATCTCAAAAACACGGCTGTAAAGTAAAAATGTGATGACCTCAACCGCTGCGATAGCCAGCATTGAAGATAATATAGCCAGCCAGAAATATTCAAATCGAAAGCTGCGCGCAATAAATCCGCGGCTAGCGCCAAGGGTTCTTAAAATTGCCGACTGTTTATACTTGGCAGCAAAAGAATGCTCCATTGTCGCCCACAACAGGGCGATTCCTGCGGCTACAACAAACACCATAATCAGCTCGACCGCTGTCGCGACCTTGTTAATTACCGCCTGAATTTCTTCCAGGATCAGGTCAAGCTCTATCACCGTTATCGCAGGATAATTTTCGACCAATTGCGCCAGCAGCGCTTTTTGCGGTTTTGGCATATAAAAGCTGGTGATATAAGTGGCATTAAATTGCTCGAGGGCGCCAGGGTTGGCGATAACATAAAAGTTAGGGGTAAAAGTCTGCCAGTCAATCGAACGAATACTGACTATTCTGGCGCTCCACTTTTCAGCGCCAATAGAGAACTCAAGGCGATCACCCAGGCTCAGGTCGAGTGCGCTGGCCGTGCGCTCCTCTATTGAGATTAAAGGTTCTTGAGATTGTTGCGGCCACTCCCACTCACCTTCCACTAATTTGTTTCCGGCGGGCAAAGCGCTCGCCCAGGTTATATTCAGCTCGCGCCTTAAAGAATTGTGCTGACGCGCTTCTTCCGATACCGCAGTTTTGATATCAACGCCGTTAATTGCGGCGATGCGACCACGAATCATCGGATATAAACCGGCAAATTCAAGCTGATTATCCGCAAAAAAATCTTTTAGTTCAGACACTTCCGCCGGCTTAACATTTACCATAAAGTGGTTGGGAACCTTCTCGCCAAGGCTTTGTTGCCATTTGCCGACAAGCTCGGTGCGCACCAGAATAATCAGTGAAATAACAAATAAAGTGATACTAAACGCGAGAAGATGAAGCAGGGTAAAACTTTTGTTCGCCTGCAATTGACGCAAACTGAAATTGACCGCGGCGTAACGACCATGAATCAGCTGTTTAAGCGACCTCAGGACGAGCGCAGCTATCAAAGTAAACACACACACCACGGCAAAAAGCCCAAGCAGAACGCTAATCAGCAACGTTAAATCGCCCATCTGCAGCCACATCACCAGCAGCAAAGCGAAAGCGGAAACCAGATAGACTAGCCATCCCCCCATAGACAGGGGTTGCAGTTGACGCCTTAAAACCCGCATCGGCGGTACCAGTTTAACTTTGAGTAAAGCCGGCAGTGAAAAGCCAAACAGTAAGATACTCGCCGCGAGCATCGGCATGATCAGAACGCTGTAATCTGCCGCGGGCATGGCGGTGGTCACTAAATCAGCCAGCACCGCCACCAGAAAATATTGAAATACCACGCCGACGACACTGCCACTGACGATACCCGCAATTCCTACATAACCCAGTATATAAATAAAGATCCGCAGAACTTCTCCGCTGCTCATGCCAAAACAACGCATTAGCGCGCTCATATCGAACTGTTTACGCGCGTAGCGGTTAGCCGACATGGCAATTGCCACGCCAAGCAGGATAAGGGTTAGCAAGCTAGACAATCCAATATACTTTTTACTACGGGTTAGCGCCGAGCCGGCCATGGGAGAGTCATCCAGTATTGAAATCAGGCGCTGACTGCTATCAATTTCATTTTCGATTGCGGCAGCGAACCGAGCGATATTCTCTTTTTCTCCACTAAACAGATAACGATAACTCACAAGGCTACCGGGCTGAATAATTTTGGTCGCCTCAATATTTTCAATATTCATTATCGTGGTTGGTGCCACGTTGAACAGCGTACTTCCCTGACCCGGTTGTCGCATCAACACCGCCGCAACCTCCAGGTTTGCGTAGCCTAGCTCGACCTGGTTGCCGACATTCAACTTTAACGCCGTGAAGATTCTCGGCTCTACCCAAATTTTGCCATTCTCGGGCTTTCCTGAAACCGCCCTGGGTGTGCCATAAGGCGTCGAAGCGATGGTGAGCGCGCCTTTTAACGGGTAGTTATCGCTAATTGCCTTTATTGCCGAGAGTTGCAGCCTGTCATCGAAAAAAAGCACGCTTGAAAATTCGATACTGCGAGCGCTTTCAAGCTTAAAGTCTTTAGCCTGTTGCAACCACTCTGGCGCGATTTCTTTTGGCGAGGTAATCACAAGATCAGCGCCGAGCAAGTCGCTGACTTCGCTCGCTGTGGCGCCTTCTATGCGGTCAATGATCAGGTAAATGACGCTCACCGACGCCATTGCCATGCCCATGGAAAAGAGCAATACCAGTAATTCGCCGCGCTTCCAGTCTCGTTTAAAAATCCGCCACGCGATAGCAGCCAGCGAGGGAGCGCTATTCATTTTGTGAGGCCTCGACCCTTTCAGCCTGTTCCAGCGGAACTTGCCGAGACTCGGCTTTGATCGGTTCGGGCAGGTAAACATCGGACTCTTTAAAATCGCGATCGCGCAAATCAGTATTGTGAGCAAGCATCTTTCCCGCGCTCAAAGTAAGCGACTCGTCGCACCTTTGTGCCAGATGAACATCGTGAGTAACCAGCACCAAAGTGGTATCAAGGGACTTGTTGAGGCTAAACATTAATTCGATGATCTTGTCGCCAGTGGCGGTATCAAGATTACCGGTGGGCTCGTCGGCCAGCAGCAATTTTGGTTGAGTAACAAAGGCCCTTGCTATTGCAACCCGCTGCTGTTCGCCGCCCGATAATTGATTAGGGTAATGCGAATAACGCGCTTTCAATCCCACTTTATCGAGCATCGTCTGCGCTTTTGTGCGCGCCTGCCGGTCGCCTTTTAGCTCCAGCGGCATCATTACATTCTCAAGGGTGGTCAGACTGTCGATCAGCTGAAAATTTTGAAACACAAATCCCAGATAATCTTTTCTTACCCGCGCCCGATCCTCTTCAGACAATTCAAACAGCGCCTGATCTTTAATTTTAACTTCACCACCGCTTGGCGTATCCAGCCCGGCCAACAAGCCCAGTAGCGTCGTTTTGCCCGAGCCTGATTCCCCTAGAATCGCCAGACTTCTGCCCTGCGCCAGGTTAAATGAAATCGAATCGAGAATGGTCAGCTCGCTTTCGCTGCTGGAAACAATTTTTGAAAGGTTTGTTGCGGATAACATTTATTTGCTCTTTTTTGCACCGGGTAAAGGTCAAGTTGTGTAGAATTGTCTCGCACACAACACTTTAAAAGTTATTTATGAACAGAAGCTATTTATACGGACTGGTCTGGCTGTTGACAAGTCTGATCGTTTTTTCTCAGTCGCCGTTCACTCACGCAGCGGAACCATCTTTCGGTCAAAACATCGACCAGCGCGCCGATCAGGACAAAAAACTGATTACCGAAAAAAATCTCCCGTTGCCGCCTCCTTTTACCGCACCGATAAAGGTTCTGGTATTCGGAGACTCTCTTAGCGCATCATACAATATTCCCACAGAGAAAGGCTGGGTCAATTTGTTACAGCGTTTTGTAGACAGCCGCCAAATTCCCCTAACCCTGATTAACGCCAGCATCAGCGGCGAAACCACCAGCGGCGGCGCGCTCAGGCTCCCGCGCCAGCTGCAACTGCACCAACCTGATATTGTTCTGATCGAGCTGGGCGGAAATGACGGCTTGCGCGGACTGGACCTTGAAACCACGCAAAATAATCTGGAAAAAATGATCGGCGACAGTCTGGCCAGCGGTAGCAAAGTGCTGCTATCGGGGATCAGACTACCGCCCAATTATGGTCGTACTTACACTCGTCGATTCGAATCAATATTCAGTCATTTACAACAGGTAAAAGATATTCCTCTGATCCCATTTATTCTGGAAGACGTTGCTACCCGACCGGCGCTGATGCAGTCCGATGGCATTCATCCCAACGTGAGTGGTCAACCCCTGATCATGCAAACCGTGTGGCGATATCTGGAGCCTCTGTTATAGCAGAAAACTTCAGACCGATGCCTTACACAATTAACCAAAACAGCCGTTAACCTTTTTACAACTTCGTTATATTTAAATGTTTGTTTGCATTTATTCGTAATTTATCCATTTATTCCGTATTTAATTGATGCTGCCGGCCTAAAGCGTATAATTTTAGTCATAATAGCCGCATTTAATTAAACGGATAATCGATATGACTCATTCAAAGCATCTGGAAACCAGAACTATTCATGCAGGCAAGGTCAGGGACGCGCAATTTGGCGCTTTGAGCACACCCATTTATCAGACCTCAACATTTGTATTCGACAACGTACAACAAGGCTCAGCGCGCTTTATGGGTGAAGAAGCCGGATTTATCTACGGTCGACTGGGTAATCCCACCGTACGTGAGCTGGAACAACGCATGGCGGCGCTGGAGATGACCGAAGACGCGGCTGCTTTCGGCTCCGGCATGGGCGCGGTATCGGCGACGCTGCTTGCCAATGTTGTCACCGGCGACCATATCATCGCCTCTGCCGCGCTCTACGGCTGCACCTTCGCCCTGCTCCATCACAAATTTTCCGATCTGGGTATTCAGGTCTCCTTCGTTGACATGACCGATGAAAACGCGATCCGTCAGGCGATCAAAGCTAATACTAAAGTGATTTACTTTGAAACGCCGATCAATCCAAACCTGGTGGTTGTTGATATCGCCATGGTCGCGGCAATTGCCAAAGAGCACGACTTGATCAGCATTATCGATAACACTTTTATGTCGCCTGCGCTGCAAAATCCAGCAGAGTTCGGGATCGACCTGATCATCCACAGCGCCACCAAGTACCTTAATGGTCACGGTGATGTCATTGCCGGTATTACCTGCGGTAGCGCCGAGCAAATTGAAAACATCAAACTGACTACGCTAAAGGATATGGGCGCGGTCATGAGTCCAAATGACGCCTGGCTGATAATTCGCGGCCTAAAAACTCTCTCGGTACGCGTCGAGCGTCATTGCAGCAACGCCCAGAAAGCGGCCGAATTTCTGCAAAGCCATCCCTTGATCAAACAGGTTAACTACCCTGGGCTGCCATCACATCAGGGATACAAGCTGCTGGGTAAACAGATGCGCGCTGGCGGCGGAATTATGGGGTTTGAAATTGAAGGCACATTTGATGATGCCGTCGAATTTATGAATAGTCTTAAAATGTGCGCCATTGCAGTCAGTCTTGGCGACGCCGAAACGCTGGTGCAACACCCCGCATCTATGACTCATTCACCTTACACCGAAGAAGAAAGAGCCGCTGCAGGGATAAGCGAAACCCTGGTCAGGCTTTCCGTCGGACTTGAGCATATCGACGATATCATCGCCGATATCTCACAAGCGCTCGATTGCATGCAAAGACGAATCAAGCAGGTCGGGTAATTGTGATAACGGCTGTTGTCACGCTATTAGCCGGTGACCGAACTCAGGTTTTAACGACTTTACGATAGACCGCGCGCCCGATCATTCTGACTTTGGTATCAAATGGCAGTCTTTGAATATTGGTCTTGACTACGCCCTGAGTAAAGCTGGTGGGCTTACTGTAGTCAATGTTTACGTCGACCATCACCGGTTTATTTGATTCTGCCAGTTCAAACGCCTGTCCGATGGTCGAGGCCAACTCACGGTTGTTTTCAATGCGCAGGTATTCACACCCTGTCGCACTCGCCAGAGCCTCAAATTTTACCCCGGCTACATCAGCACAAGTTGTCCTGTTATAGGGTCGGGTTTGCGCCTGAGCGATTTGTGAGAGCTCGCCGTCATTAAAAATAAAATTGATTGTCGCCAGTCCGTTAGCGTTGGCTGTCGCCAGCTCCATCGCAGTCATTAGAAAAGCGCCGTCACCAACCACACTGACAACCTGTTTTTGTGGAAAGCTAAACTTGGCGCCGATTGCAGCGGGAACCGCGTATCCCATGCAGTTAAAATCTGTCGGCGAAATCATGCCGCGAGGCTTATGGATCGGCATCAATTCAGCCGTCAGAAAAGTATGATTGCCGTCGTCCACAACAACCACCGAATCATCATCCAGTTGCATTCTCAGCTCGTCAAAAAACCTGACCGGATTAACTTTATCCGGGCTATCATGCCCTTGCCATTCGGCCCGGTAATCTGATTTGTCCGCGGCAATTTTTTGCGCAAGCTCGTGACTGTCGCGCCTGGGCACTGCAAATCGAAGTTGTTCCAGCAAGGTTTCGCAGATCGCTCCAGCATCACCGGGCAGGCTGACTTTGGCTGGATAATTGCGGTTAAACACTTGCGGGTTAATATCAATGTGGATCAGGTTCTCGGGTACCTTGACGCCATAGCTACCCGTAGCAATCTCGCCAAAACGGGTGCCGATAGCGAGCAGGCAGTCACATTCGGCAAAGGCGTTGCGAGCTGCCGGAACCGCTGCCGGGCCAAAACCAAAACCGGTATGAAGCGGGTGATCTGCCGGAAAACTGCTCAAGCCCTGAAGTGTTGTTGCCACAGGCGCGCCCAGGTGCTCGGCAATCGCCTGAATTGTCTCGCTGGCGTCCACCGCTCCCCAGCCGATAAACAAGCCGGGCTTTTTTGCCGCGTCTAACAGACCAATCGCCTGGTCAAGTGAATGCTCGTCAATCTTGAGGTGCTGCTGCTTTGGGGAAAAAGTCGGCAGGCTCGACACTTCGCCCCGATCCAGTTGAATATTCACCGGCAGCTCCACAAAAACCGGGCCCGGCTCACCACTCACCGCCGTGTGGTAAGCATCAAACAGTGTTTCGACAATCAGATCATGGTGTTCAATTTTATAGGTCTTTTTGGTGATGGGCTGTAGCAGTTTATGTTGATCCATCTCATGCAGCTGGTAGCCATATTGCGAATCGGCGCGAATGCCCCCGGCAATCACCAACAAAGGAATTCCGTCAAGAAATGCTTCACCAATGCCGCTGGCGGCGTGGGTAACCCCGGCTGCCGGGACAATCAGCATACAACCAATTTCACCGCTCACCCGGCTGACGCCATCGGCCATAAAAGCGCCACACCCCTCGTGAGTCACCAGTACGGGCTGGATTTTTTGCGACGCATTGAGTTCGTCATAAAGCTCAGTATTGTGTACACCGGGAATACCGAATGTGTATTTTATCGGTAGTTGCTCCAACGCGTATCGCGCTAACCAGGCTCCGGATTTTTTCATGACTGACTCCAATTAATTTTTGTTGGTTTGATTAACCGTTTTTTTTCCAATTTACTGTTTATTTGATTGCCTGTCTAATCGATGCGTCCGTAGGGAGTTTCCCCGTGGCCTTGCCTGCTCAGAGCCGCTGGTCGCGGCTATAAAAAATTAGCCGCCTGACGCGCCGTTAAAATACAACCCGAGAGAAAAGTGCCTTCCAGCGATCGTTTTCCGCTTGCGCCACCACCGCCAAAACCTGCCGCTTCACCCACTGCGAATAAACCAGCCATTGCCTGCTCATTTTGGTCGAGCACCTGACTGTTCAGGTTGGTCTGAATACCCCCCAGACTTTTACGGCTGATCAGGTTGACTTTAATTGCAATAAGAGGCGGATCTTTCAATATGGGTTTCGGATAACAGGTACGCAACTTATCGCTACTCCATTGTCTGGTTTGCATGATTCGTCGAAGCTGATCGTCGTTCCAGAAACTCGGTCCGCGAGCGACCATTTGATCGTAATCTGCCACACTCGCGTGCAATACCTCAGGTTTGACCGCTTCACTATTGGTCAACCGATTCATCTTTTTGCTTAACTGCTCAATATCTGGCGCAACGATAAAATGATCACTTTCACGCTCCATCTGCCTGACCAGTCGATGGTTGCCTAACAGGATTTCTTTGAGCAGAGAGAAAAACTTTCTATCACGGATCATGACGTTATGCTCAGCACCCGAAATCGCAAATTCTTTTGCCGCAATACGCCAGTTGAGCAACTGCCATGAGTAAAGCTGCGGTAATTGTGACAGCTGTTTACACATTTGATGGGTATCAAACCCGGTTACCAGCGGCGGCGAAACGATGCGCTTGCCTGAGTGATCCAGCCATAATGCCGATTTACACGGGATCAGGCTGAGTCCCTGACCTTCAAAAGAGGGCGACGGGTGCGGGATACCTGCTGCATAATTCCACATTTTATCCATGTGAGTTAAATTTCCGCCGACGCGCGCGACCTGATCGTGTAGTAAGCCGTCATTACTCGGATGGGCCCCGTTCAAAATCACTTCGGGCGGAGGAGCTTGCCAGTCTTGCGGCCACTGCTTTTTTACCCGCTGAATATCGCCGGTAAAACCGCCACAGGCGACAATCGTATTTTCCGCGATAAATTCGAGTTGCTCATCTGCGCACTGACCGATACAACCGGTAACGCGCCCATTTTGACGGGTCAGAGCGCTGACTTTGGTATTAAATTGACATTCAAGTCGGGAGCCTTGATAAGGCAACAGCTGTGCCACCAGCTTTTCAATCAGGCGTAAGCTGCAGCCCCACAAAATATGGTAACGGGGTAAGCTGTTTCCGGGCGTGTACTGGCCACGCTCAACCCAGTTAACCGCCGGGAGAAAGGAAACGCCCAGACTCCTGACGTAGTCGTAAACATCCGCCCTTGAACGCTCAACATAATGCGCCGCCCAGGCCCTGGGCCAGTAATCATCTTGTTCAAATTCAGCAAAAGAAAGCCAATCAGAAAGCGCCGTTTCAGGTGAATCTTTGATCCCTTTACGTCGTTGCTCCGGCGTATCAATCAACGCCATACCGCCAAATGCGCTTCGAGCCAGGCCGCCAATTTGAGAGCGCTCTTGAGCGTCAAGCAGTAAAACACGCTGTCCTTTTTTTAATAACTCCAGCGCAGTTACCAGGCCAGCGATACCCGCGCCAATAATGATCGAGTCAAAAGATTTGTCCATTTTGCGCTCCTATTGTTTTTGTTGACTCAGAATAGCAGACTGGCTATTGCGACCAAAGAATATTTTTTGCTGCTATTGAGCCCTTTTAGGCACATTTAACGGTATTTTTTGCTTCAGGGAAATCGCGTTATAAGGGCTTTTTAAAAAACTCACAAAAAAAAGACAGCCGTGGCTGCCTTTTTTGCTTCGATTCAAATGTTGTAGCTTATCCCGTGACGACTTTAGCCACCGCTTTTTCAAAAGCCGCCATCCCTTGCTCAATTTCCGCTTCAGTCACCAATAGCGACGGTGCCAGTCGAACCACGTCGGGTCCGGCCATCAGAATCATCAGGTTTTGCTCCAGCGCCGCAACCATAAAGTCGCGCGCCCGCCCGCTATATTTCTCGTTCAGCGCGCCACCAATGAGTAAACCTTGACCACGAACTTCGTCGAAAATGTCATATTTTTCGTTAATCATCTGTAATTTAGTACGGAACAAGGTGCCTTTTTCCTTTACCCCATTGATTACCTCGGTACTACTGATAATATCAAACGCCGCACCTGCTACTGCGCAACCGAGCGGGTTTCCGCCATAGGTACTGCCGTGACTGCCGATGTTCATAGAAGCGGCAAATTTTTCTTTTGCCAACATCGCGCCAATTGGAAAGCCACCGCCCAGTGCTTTAGCGCTGGTCATCACATCGGGAGCAATACCGTAATGCATGTAGGCAAAAAGCTCGCCTGTACGCCCCATGCCAGTCTGGATTTCGTCAAAAATCATTACCGCGTTATATCGGTCACATAGCTGGCGAACTTTTTCGACAAAAGCCCTGCTCGCGCTAATGATACCGCCCTCACCTTGCACCGGCTCCAACACGATGGCACAGGTTTTATCGGATACTGCCTGTTCGAGCATCTCAATGTTGTTAAACTCAAGGTGGGTGATCCCTTGAGGTAGCGGCTCAAAGCCCTGTGTGTATTTGGGTTGCCCGCCCACGCTCACGGTAAACAGGGTTCTCCCGTGAAATGCCTGTTTAAACGAGATAATCTCGTTTTTCTCGGCGCCAAAATTATCCGACGCGTATTTTCTCGCCAGCTTAAAGGCGGCTTCATTGGCTTCACCACCCGAGTTAGCAAAAAAGACTTTATCGGCAAAAGTTGCCGAAACCAGTTTTTGCGCTAACGCCAGCGCAGGCTCATTAGTGAATACATTACTTAAATGCCATAACTTGTCTGCTTGTTGATTAAGCGCATCGACCAGTTGCGGATGACAGTGACCCAGCGCATTCACGGCGATCCCGCCGGCAAAATCGACGTATTCATTGCCTTCGGCATCCCAGAGCTTTGTGCCCTTGCCTTTAACCGGGATCACATTTAGCGGCGCATAATTCGGCACCATCACTTCATTAAATGTTTCACGAGATACACTTGTCATCATTTCATCCTGTGGTCTATACAACGCTTAATTGGCTGTAGTTCATTAGTAATTTGGGGCTATCATCGCTAATTTTCCCCACAGATACCAGTGTTGGCGCAAACTTTTATCCAAATAAAACCCGTCCGCACCGCGTTTATTATTGTTACTTGTACAGACAATTATTTACTGCCGTGTTGCAACGTCTTTTGTTGCGCGCCGGAACCTCTCCATCGGTCAGGATAAGTCTTTTACTCGCAACGGCAATAGTGCGTATAATGTCTGGCTCTGAACTGATATTGACCGTATTTCACTTTGAAGGGGCTTCTTTTATGATGGTAATTCGTCCAGTACAAATGGATGATCTTGACGACGTTTTCGCTCTCGCAGGAAAAACCGGCGCCGGGCTGACAACCCTTCCGCACAGCAAATTTCATATTGAAAACAAAATAAAAGACTCCCTCGCTGCCTTCGAAAAAACACAGGGCTCGCCTTCGGATGAATGCTATCTTTTTATTCTGCAAGATACCGAAACCGGCGAAGTCGTCGGCACCAGCGGTGTAGTAGCATCTGTTGGCAGCACCCAGCCTTTTTATACCTATAAGTTGAACACCGAAGTACATTATTCAAAATCGATGGACATTTACCGAAAACTGAATTTCCTGACATTGACCAACGATTTTACCGATTCTTCCGAAATCTGTACCCTATTCCTCTCGCCCGACCATCGCGGCGGTGGCAACGGTATGCTGTTGTCCAAGTGCCGTTTCCTGTTTATGGCTCAATTTCCAAAACGTTTTGGTGAGCGCGTGGTCGCCGAAATGCGCGGTGTATCAGACGAAAGCGGCCAGTCTCCATTCTGGGACAATGTTGGCCGCCATTTTTTTGGTGTCGATTTCGATACCGCTGATAAAGAAAATGGCGAGGGTAATAACCAATTTATAGCCGAACTTATGCCACACCATCCAGTGTACGTCCCCATGCTTTCGCCCGAGGCGCAGGCTGTACTCGGTAAAGTCCATCCGCAAACAAAACCCGCGGTTCAAATGTTAAAAGCAGAAGGCTTTCGTTATACCGGTTACGTAGACATATTTGACGGTGGCCCGACTATCGAGTCGCCGCTTGAAGAAATCAGGACTGTTAAAGAGAGTTTTGAAATACCAGTTGAAATTGGCGAAGTAGACCGCGCGGCTTCGACCGCTGCGATAATTGCCAACACGCGGCTCTTGTCTTTCAGGGCTTGCCTGGCTAAATTATCGCCTCCATCTGATAATAAATTAACTATCAATCAGGAGTTGGCTGATACGCTCTTAATTGAAGATGGCGATTGCGTGCGAGTACGTTTCTATTAACTCAACCCTCGCTTGAGCAGAACTTTCCGATTAGACTCGGAAATCATTTATAAACAGCAATGACGAGACCAATATCATGCAAGCATTTGAAGTGAACTTTGACGGCCTGGTCGGGCCCACACATAATTACGCCGGATTGTCTGTTGGCAACGTGGCCTCTTTAAAAAATGCAGCCCAGTCCTCAAGTCCCAAACAAGGTGCATTGCAGGGTTTGACAAAAATGAAAGCGCTGGCCGATCTGGGTTTAAAGCAGGCGGTTTTACCACCCTTGGAAAGGCCTGACGTAAAAGTGCTGCGACAACTGGGTTTTCGCGGCAGCGACGCCGAAGTAATGATTCAGGCCGCCAAACAAGCACCCGCGATATACGCCGCCACCTGCTCCGCTTCCAGCATGTGGACCGCCAACGCCTGCACTGTCTCGCCGAGCGCCGATACAGCCGATTCCAGAGTACATTTTACCGCGGCCAATTTATCCAATAAGTTTCACCGCTCGATCGAATCACCGACAACATCAAAAGTGCTAGAAGCGATTTTTAGCGACGACCAACATTTCGCCCACCACCAACCACTGCCTTTAGGCGATCACTTTGGCGATGAAGGGGCGGCTAATCACACCCGTTTTTGTGGTGAATACAATGATCCCGGTACCGAATTTTTCGTTTACGGTAAATACGCTTTTGACAGCAGCAAACCTTTTCCCAGAAAATTTCCGGCTAGACAAACATTTGAAGCGTCTCAGGCAATAGCCAGGTTGCACCAGCTTGACCCGGCAAAAACCGTATTTGCCCAACAACACCCGGATGTGATTGATGCGGGCGTATTTCATAATGACGTGATCGCGGTGGGCAATCAGAACTGCCTTTTCTATCACGAAAAGGCCTTTCTAAACTCTGATGAAGTTCTTGCCTCACTACAGACGGCGTTTGGCGAGCAGGCAATGCACTTTGTGATGGTGCCCGATGCGGAGGTCAGCGTTAACGACGCCGTCCACTCTTATCTGTTTAACAGTCAACTGGTTCGCCTGTCTCCCGACGAAATGACGCTCATTGCGCCGGGCGAGTGTGAAAGTAATCCAAGGGTTAAAGCCTATCTGGACACTTTGGTCGAGTCAGATACGCCAATAAAACAGGTTAAGATATTCGATGTAAAGCAGAGTATGCAAAACGGCGGCGGCCCGGCCTGCCTGCGTCAACGCGTGGTGCTTAATGAGACTGAAATAGCCGCGACTAACCCGGCTGTTTTTATCAACGATGATGTCTTCCAGACACTCACCGACTGGGTAAACAGGCATTATAGAGACACCTTGTCGGTTGCAGATCTGGCGGATCCACAACTATTAGTCGAGTCACGCGCCGCGCTGGATGAGCTAACCCAGATCCTTAAACTGGGTTCAGTGTATCCGTTTCAGCGATAGTAAGGGCCACTACTCAAGCGTCCAAAGCCATAGATAGACTTTAGTTTAAGCAGCATTCCTGATAGTCTCAATCGACGCCGCGAATGGAAGGCCGTGCAAAAAGGCAAGAATTTATATAAAAACAATTTATTCAGGGGATAACTAATGTTTAAAGCTTTCCACAGGCTGAGTTTAAGCGGCCAGATTTTTGTGGGTTTAATTGCCGGATTTTTATTTGGGTTTGCCCTGGTCGCAGTCGCTGGAATCAGCGCGGAAATGAACGCCTTTGTCACCAACTACTTTATCGCCTCTTTCATTGTCGCTAAGAAACTCTTTATCAGCGCCTTAAAAATGGTGGTGGTTCCGCTGGTACTGGTTTCACTCATCAGTGGCACCTGCTCCCTGTCGGACCCTAAGAAACTGGGGGCACTGGCGGGCAAAGGCATTTCACTTTATCTGATCACTACCGCAATCGCTATTACGCTATCCCTTACCCTCGCCAATTTATTCGAACCGGGGGTCGGCATCGAAATGCAAAAAACGGCATTTGTCGCGACACAGGCTCCGTCGATTGCCAGCGTATTTGGTAATCTGATTCCAGACAACCCCATCAAAGCGATGGCCGACGGCAATATGTTGCAGGTAATCATTTTTGCCATTTTGTTCGGTATCGCAATCTCCAGAGCAGGCGAACAGGGTAAGCGGATAGCCGGTTTTTTTACCGATTTTAACGAAGTGATCTTGAAACTGGTCACCATCATCATGCACATTGCACCTTACGGCGTGTTTGCGATCATGAGCGTAGTGATTTTTGAAACCGGTCTGGACGCAATTGCCAATCTCGCCGTCTATTTTGTATTGGTCGCAGCAGCGCTGATAATTCACCTCAGCGTGACCTATCCGGTTCTGCTGATCTTATTCAGCGGACTAAACCCGATTACTTTGTTCAAAAAACTTCGTCCGGCCATGTTATTTGCATTTTCCACAGCGTCCAGCGCGGCCACATTGCCCGTCACCATGGAAATCGCCACCAAGAGACTCGGCATTGGGCGCACTACCGCGTCCTTTACTTTGCCCCTCGGCGCCACAATCAATATGGACGGCACCGCGATTATGCAGGGCGTGGCCACCGTGTTTATCGCACAATTATCGGGCGTAGACCTCAGTATGAGTCAGTATCTGACAGTCATACTGATGGCAACGCTGGCTTCAGTTGGAACCGCAGGTGTTCCAAGTGTTGGCCTGATCACGCTTACCATGGTGCTTACCCAGGTCAATTTACCGTCGGAAGCAATTGGTATGTTATTGGGGATCGACCGGATTCTGGATATGATGCGAACCGCGGTCAATGTGACCGGAGATGCAACCGTTGCCGCAATTGTCAGCAAGAGTGAAAATGACCTCTCAACAGAGATGTTTAATGATCCGGAAGCCGGACTGGAATTTGAGGAAGCACCTCAAACCAGCTAAATTGCAGCGAGGCAAGCAGTCGGTATTTGTGCAAAACAGCGCGCGACCAATAAAAAGCAAAAAGCAAAAAGCCTGCGTACACCCAACTTACCGACGCAGGCTAAACCTCGCTTGAGCTGTCAATAAAGTTTTTAATAATAACTGGCTGAATTTTTTCATCGGACTCCAGGCCCAGGATCTTACGATAAAAATAGAGCTCGGCACTGGCCGCACGGCGGATAGTCTCTGCCTGACGAAAGCCATGTCCCTCCCCTTCAAATAAAAGGTAGGCGTGCGCTATCGATTTTTGATCCAGTGCTTTCACCATCTGCTCAGCCTGATTAGGTGGCACAACTTTATCTTCACTACCCTGCAATAATAAAATTGGACAGTTTAACTTTTGCGTGTGATTAATCGGCGAGCGTTGCTGGTAAACCGCCTTTGCCTGCGGATAAGGGCCGACAATTTTGTCCAGGTAGCGCGCTTCGAACTTATGGCTGTCCGCCGCCAGTGATTCCAGATCGGCGACTCCGTAGCGGCTCATTCCTGCCGCAAAAATGTCGGTGAAGGTCAGCGCGCACAAAGTCGTGTAACCGCCCGCGCTGCCGCCGCGAATCAGTAGCGCATTTTCGTCAGCCAGTTTTTTATCAACCAGATAACGGGCCGCAGCAACGCAATCTTCTACGTCCACCAGACCCCAGTTCCCTTTGAGTAAATCGCGGTACTTTTTGCCAAACCCGCTACTGCCGGCGTAATTCACATCAACCACTGCAAAGCCGCGGTTGGTCCAGAACTGAATCGCCGGATCAAGCGAATTATCGCTGATAGCCGTTGGACCGCCGTGACTAATTACAATAAGTGGAGGCCGGCTATTTTCTGGCGCTTCGAAATTTGAATTCCGTGGCTTGTAATAAAATCCGTGACAGCTACGTTGATTTACCGATTCAAATTGAATCGCCTCGGCCACGCTAATATCGCCCGCGGGTAGCGGAAAAGCAGATATTTCACTCAGGGCTTGAAATGACTTTTCCGCTATGTCGTAGCGGTAGATAGCGTTGGAATTTGCAGGTCCTGCTGCGCAGAAATACAGATAGCTCCTATCACCCAGTAGCGCGCCTTCAAAATGTTTAAACGGTAACGCTATGGGTTCGATGTGCCCCTTGTCCGGTATGATGTGGCAAAGTTGTTGTTGTCCATTCTCAAAATACAGCGCGAACAGGCTGCCATCCCTGTTAACGACATAAGTCGCCAATCCGAAAATCCACTGGGGAACCGCGAAATCTCTATCGATAGGTGTTAACGCATTCAAAACGCCGTCGCGGTGATTGTAAATATTTGACCAGCCACTTTGATCGCTAACATAATGCAGAATACCATCATCACTCCAAGCCGGCTGAAATACGGATACGTCCTTGCCCCCAGTGACCCGGTGTGACGCGTCGACACTACCGTCAGCATGATAATCCGCGAGCCAGAGCTGCGCTGCCTCCCAGGGCATATCTGGCTGGTTCCAGCAGGTCCAGCACAAACGGTGTTCGTTTGGACTGATTCTGGGAAAGCTATAAAAATCAAAGCCGCTGTGAAGTATCGAGATCGTTTTGCTCTGCAAACACAGACTGACCAGCTCATTGACGACTTCGTTTTGCCTGTGGATCTCGCGAACGGCGATCAGACAATTCGAAGCTTTAACCAGACAAAAATCGGCGAAGCGACTTTTTTGGCCGCCTTCTAACGGCGTAAGCGCGGTCAGGCTACCATCGAACAAATAAATCCGATCATCTTCGGCATTGGAAAAGTAAACCTTGCCGTCGGCGACCAGATAGTCACCGCCGCCGTACTCATGAACTTTGGATCTTACGCTAACCGAGGGCGGCAGTACTTCTTCAGCGCTACCGTTTGCATTTGCCCGCATCAATACGCCGCGTCCATTTTCACTGGCGCGCACTTCAAGCCAATATAATGTACCCCGATCGAGACATAGGTGACCAAAACGACTGCCCTTTTTCGCTAGCTCATCGGCTGTCAATGCTGACGGCCAGCTACCATACGCGGCGATGGATTTCATGTTGTAACCTTGTTCGAGTGCTTGTTTGTATAGGGTTAAAAGTCCATGCTCAAAAATTATCTAACTCTTAAATAATTTCGACTCGATACTTTTTTGCCAAAGGGAAAGAAAGGTTTTTTCCAGCGCCGAATGAACCGAGAAAGCCAATCGTTCAGACAAAGGTTTCCGGACTTCGTATCTGACTCTAAACACTTCACCTTCCATTGATTTTTTCAGGATAAAATCATCACTGGTTCCCAACTCGTCAACCAAACCCAGTTCCAGCGCTTGCGCTCCGTACCAGTGTTCACCGGTTGCTACTTTCTTTAAATCAAGGCTAGCGCGATTTTCACTAATAAACTGCTTAAACAATTCGTGAGTTTCCTCCAGCTCCTGCTTGAATTTCTCTCGTGCTTTGTCGCTATTTTGCGCAAACATGGTTAAGGTTCGTTTGTATTCGCCGGCGGTATGCTGTTCATAGTCGACTTTATTATGTTGCAGCAGTCGATGGAAATTAGGCAACTCGGCCACCACACCAATTGAACCGACCACGGCAAAAGGTGCGGCCAGAATCCGATCAGCAACGCATGCCATCATATAACCGCCACTGGCCGCGACTTGATCAACCGCGATTATCAGCTCAAGTTTTGCCTGTTTGATGCGTGCCAGTTGCGACGCGGCCAGACCGTAGGCATGCACCATTCCGCCGGGGCTTTCCAGCCGCAACAACACCTGGTCGCCTGCTTCCGCTACGCTTACAACGGCGCTGATCTCTTCGCGCAGATTTTCCACCGCTGAAGCTTCCATATCGCCATCAAAATCAAGAATAAACAGGCGCGACTTGTTGTCCCTCGAATCAGGTTCAGAGCTGGCTTTAGTATCCGCTTTTTGCTCCGTTTCCATCTCGACGCTGTCGTCGTCGGCGTGCGCAACTTGCTTCTCAGCCGGAGTCGTTTCATCCGCAGTGGATTCGACAGCGTTATTTTTGTCTTTATTTTTTTTGGCGGCCTTGGCGGCTTTTTTTTCCTGTTTGATCTTTTCCTTCTGCTCTGCCTTTTCTTTCTTAACCCGCTCTTTGTGCAAAAGCTTATAGGCGTATTCGTCCAGTATTTCTTTTTGAATATCGTCCTGAACTTCTCTGATTTCCTCAGATAAATTCACTACCTCAATATGACCCTCAGCCTGCTTTTTGTTCTTCTGACCGGCGCTGGCAATTAAACCAATCACAATGGCCAGCGCGACTATCACGGTAACGGCTTTTGCCAAAAACATTCCGTATTCTGCTAAAAACTCCAAAACTCACCTCAATTAATAGTTTGGCCGACGATCCTCGGCGTATAGACGTGACGATCTTACGGGAATTCACTCCAGGAATAAACAAAAACGCCCCCACACAAGTGGAGGCGTTTCTCAGTTTGTTTAGCGGACGCTTGTTTTGTCGCTAATTCGCCAGAGCTATTGAGCCAACAGGCTTGGGTCGCTAACCAGTACAGCCTGACCGCCAGAAGACAGGAAGCTGACAATTTGAGTCTGCATTTCAGTTGTCACTGGTAAATAAGTGGGTGCCCCTTCTGCGTCGAACGGAGATAGTACCGTCGCGTGAACGCCGACATTAAATTTGGAGAAAAGGCGTGAACCGGGAACCAGGCCGGGCTCGCTCGCAGTCACATCGGTCAACCCCAAAAAGGCTGCCATTGGCGTTGTACCCGATTGAGGCGCTCCGGCAACCAAATTAGGAATAACTTCATCATCTGCTGCCTGAATCATCAAGGTCGGAATGTTATTTACAACCGCCAGAGCTGATGTACTGGCTGGGTCCATGCTATCTACAACTGTCTGCGTTGCAAACAGGAATTGAGCGTAGTCTGGAGTGCCTGCTTCTACGCCCGCAGCAGCCAGACCGGCTCTAATGCGCGGACCGAAAGTCGGAGAAGCGTCCAGCATAAGCGCTAAACCACTGCCCGGATTAGCCAGTACTGCGGCCTTAACATAGTCGGCGTGTCCGAGGAATCCGGCACCGACGATCCCGCCAAGCGAGTGTCCCATATAATAAATGTTAGCCTGATCGAAGTCGGGCTCATCGTCGCCGTCAATATCCATAAAGGGTATGGCTTTTTCCAGCGCCAGCAAGTCCAGGATCGCCTGCCGATTGTTATCGCGAGACGCGAGCAGGTTAGTCAGGTTAATGGTATGCGCGCCAGAGCTGTCAGGTGTTCCGTCAGGACCTGGAGCGCCTGTGACGTTGTCAAGATAATCAATACCAAAGGTGCGCTCTCTCAGGCCTCCCGGCGCATAGCCTTCAAAGACTCCGATTGCGCCACCCGAAGCGGCCTGCAATCCCAGATGTACTGCATTGTTGTCATCGATACCATGAATTGGCATGTCCATGGCGACAACTGCGCTACAAGTAGGAGGCGCGCCCATGGCATCGGCAATCGCTACCATCGTTGTGCGGTTTGAAGTGATCCCGTGCTGGAAAATCATCACCGGATAACCATCTTCCGGTTTGGCACATCCAAACGCTACTTTAGGCATGGATACCATTAACGGCACTATTTCAGAGCCGGTCGCAGCGACCAAAGGGTTGGCGTAAGTAGTCACGCCACCCGCAAACGGATTAGCTACAGGCCCAGCTTCGGTAGGAATTTCTGCGATACCGGTGAAGAAATTGCTGATGGGCCCGGTTGGATTTTCCGCCGAAGGTGCGGTCATAAAATAGCTGAGTCCAAATTCACCCTTATATAAATCAGCCGCACCCAGCCCCGTAAAAGGCGTGGTATCGGTAAATAAGCTAGAAAAAGCGGTATGTGGCGTTGCTCCCATAAGTAGCGGCAAGTCGATATATAACTGCTTGTTTGCAGCAACAACATCGTCAATGGATTGAACTGTAAACTGGAAACTCATGACAATGTTTTCTTTTGCCTGACCCGCTGCCTCTGCTGCATTTTCCATTGCGTTGACAAGTTGACGAACAGGCTCCAGGGCAGAAGTCGGGAGACCGGCAGGAATGGGCTCCTCACGTTTGGCAACCTGGTACTGCCCATCGGCAATAACCGCGTTGCCATTGGCGTCCATAATGCCGTCAGTAACGACGACCATATAACTTGCCTGTTGAGTCAGTGGCCGTAGCGGAACGACAGCGACCGTTTGCGGGCCCGAATAGAGTGCCACAAAATCAATCCCTGCGGTCAGCTCTTCAGCTACACCGGTTACTGGGCCGGTCGGAACAACAACGCCCGTTCCCGGGATTGCTTCCGGACGGGCTACGTTAACCTGATACATTCTGACAGTTGAGCCGGGAATTACTGATGAAGGCGAAATATCAACGCCGTCGCTATTGGAAAAATCGAATTTAAAAGGCGCCGTCGCGGACCAGCCATCCAGAGAGCCCATAGAAACTGACGGATCGCTAAAATCGCTATAATCTTCGGCTGGAAAATCCAGAGTTAAATCTTCGATGCCGTCTCGTTCGGCAAACAGCAAGTCATTGGGAACAGGAATATTTCCGTCTCCTGGTGCGTAAACCGCTTTTGTTAAAGCAACACCACCAACACCACCGGAACCAGCTGTTCCGTCCGGAAAAACAGGTTCCTGCGGACTATCACTACAACCGGTTATACCCAGAGCACCTGCAATCGCAAATCCTAAAACGAGCTTATTCATCTATCTCTCCCAATCAGGCAAAAATGAGGATTGCCGTCGAATTGCCATGGTGGCATTTCTGTCGTTCATCAAATCATCAATTTTGGTGCTGACGACTGCGAAGCAACGTGAAGCATTCCCGCTTATCATTATGTTTATATTAATTTGTAATTTGCAGCAACGCCAGTACGGGCCTCAGCAAATATTTTCCATGAAAAGCAGCCCCGCAGAGCAGGGTTTGTGCTAGTCCAACGCCAATCCTACTCATATTCACCTATCAATAGCAAGTGTTCAGACCAGTTAAAATGGATTATTCCGCAATACCAGCGACTTTCGCAAGTAAACTCTCGCGCGCCCCATCTCGTTTGCGGCGACGCACAATAAGTCGTAATGCGGGTGTGCGATCTAAAAGCAACAATTGAAAAATACGCGCTTTAACCTCCGCATTATTGAGACTTTCGCAAAACCAGTTAAACAACTCCTGGCTCAACTGGACTAAGTGCGAGATTGGGCATTTGCTACGGCAATAGAAAAGTTACAAATAATCTGAAACTAATGCAGCAATTTAGCGAGAACAGGGCTAAGCTTAAAGTGAGCCTGAGGTGTTTTTATAGCGACGCCAAACGGGCAAGTCGGGCAGCGTATCTATCCGGACTTTGAGCAGTACACACGGAGCGGTTTTTCGCGCGGCCTTATAACTTTCGTTGAGGACGATTGAGTTGGTGTAATAAATTCAAAGTGTGGAGCGTGCAATGACTATTTTTAATCAGTACCAGCAACGCTATGAAAGCCAACAACAAGAAGAATATACCCTTTCAGAGTACCTGGCGTTATGTAAGAAGGACCCCAGCGTTTATGCCAGCGCTGCCGAACGAATGCTTCTGGCCATCGGCGAGCCGGAGCGCATCGATACTTCAAAAGACCCTCGCCTGAGCCGAATTTTCTCAAATAAGGTGATCTCCCGTTACCCCGCATTTAAGGATTTCTACGGGATGGAAGACGCAATCGAGCAGATCGTCTCCTACTTTACTCATGCGGCCCAGGGACTGGAGGAAGCCAAACAAATCCTCTATTTACTCGGCCCGGTTGGCGGCGGAAAATCGTCCCTGGCGGAAAAGCTGAAGAGTCTGATGCAAAAAATGCCAATTTACGTGATAAAAGACTCTCCGGTATTTGAGTCGCCTTTGGGTCTGTTTAATCCGGAAGAAGACGCCGATATTCTGTTGAATGAATATAACATCGACAGGCGTTATATTAATTGCATTATGTCTCCCTGGGCGGTTAAACGCCTGCATGAATATAAGGGTGATATCACCCAGTTTAAAGTGGTCAAAATTCTTCCCTCTATTCTGGACCGCATCGCCATAGCCAAAACGGAGCCGGGAGATGAAAATAATCAGGATATTTCATCGCTGGTGGGTAAAGTCGATATCAGAAAACTGGAAAATTTCGCGCAAAATGACCCCGACGCCTATAGCTATGATGGCTCTTTGTGTCGCGCTAATCAGGGACTGATGGAATTTGTGGAAATGTTCAAGGCACCGATAAAAGTGCTGCACCCACTGCTTACCGCTACCCAGGAAGGCAACTTTAACGGAACCGAAGGCATGTCGGCGATGCCCTTCCAGGGAGTCGTTCTTGCTCACTCTAACGAATCGGAGTGGGTCAGCTTTAAGAATAACAAGAATAACGAAGCCTTTTTAGACAGGGTTTATATTGTCAAGGTGCCCTATTGTCTGCGCGTTAGCGAAGAAACAAAAATTTACCAAAAACTGCTCAAAAATTCGTCGCTGACAAAGGCTCCCTGCACCCCCAATACACTTGGAATGCTGGCTCAGTTCAGCGTTCTATCGCGAATTATTAAGCCGGAAAATTCCAGCATCTATTCAAAAATGAAGGTCTATGATGGAGAAAGCCTTAAAGATACTGATCCCAAGGCAAAATCCTATCAGGAATATCGAGACTATGCGGGCGTCGACGAGGGAATGAACGGATTGTCTACGCGGTTTGCGTTCAAAATCCTGTCGCGCGTATTTAATTACGACAGTACCGAGCTAGCCGCAAATCCGGTTCACCTTTTGTACGTATTGGAACAACAGATCGAGAAAGAACAGTTTCCACAGGAAGTTCATGATCGATATCTGGCTTTTATCAAAGAGTTTCTGGTTCCCAACTATGTCGATTTTATCGGTAAGGAAATTCAAACGGCTTATCTGGAATCCTATTCGGAATACGGTCAGAATATTTTTGACCGATACGTAACCTATGCCGACTTCTGGATTCAGGATCAGGATTATCGTGACCCTGAAACGGGCGAAAACTTTGACCGCGCGTCCCTCAACGAAGAACTTGAAAAAATTGAAAAACCTGCTGGAATCTCTAATCCCAAGGATTTTCGAAATGAAGTGGTCAACTTTGTGCTACGCTCGCGCGCCAACTATCAGGGTAAAAATCCCAAGTGGACCAGCTACGAAAAACTGAGAGGCGTTATCGAGAAGAAAATGTTTTCAAATACCGAGGAGTTATTGCCGGTAATTTCATTTAATGCCAAGTCATCAACAGACGACAAACAAAAACACGACGATTTTGTCAATCGGATGGTTGAAAAAGGTTATACAAAAAAACAGGTTCGTCTGCTCTGCGAGTGGTATTTGCGTGTAAGAAAATCTTCGTGAGCGGAGCTTGCTGACATGCAAATAATCGACCGCCGCCTGAATCAGAAGAATAAGAGCACTGTCAACCGACAGCGTTTTATCAGGCGCTACCGAAAACAAATCAAGGAGGCTATTACACGCCAAATCAGTCAGCGGGGTGTGACAGATGTTGATAAATCAGAGAGCATTTCAATTCCTTCCCGAGATATCAGTGAACCAACTTTTCGCAGTGGTCAAGGCGGAAAAAAAGAAAGAATCTATCCCGGCAACAAAGAATTCGAAAAAGGTGATCGAATCAAACGTCCGCCACCGGGTGGTTCAGGTGCCGGTCGACGAGCCAGCGACAAGGGTGAAGGCGAGGATGAGTTTGCGTTTGAAATATCGAGCGACGAGTATATGGAGATTTTGTTCGAGGATCTCGAATTACCTAATCTTAAAAAAAACCAGCTTAAAAAACTAGTCAATTACAAACCAATACGTTCCGGCTTTAATACCGACGGCACACCATCAAACATCGATATAGTCAGATCCCTCAAGGGTTCGCTGGCAAGACGAATTGCCAGCCAGTCACCGCTTAAACGGGAAATAAAAGCGTTGAAAAAACAGTTGGAAGAAATTGAACATAGCGGAAGCCAGGAAGAAAAACGACGTTTAACTGAAGAATTGGAAGCCTTGAAAATTCGTCTTAAAAAAGTTCCTTACCTGGACTCGTTTGACCTGCGCTACAAAAATTTTGACCGACTACCGCAGCCGACCAGTAGCGCAGTTATGTTCTGCCTTATGGACGTCTCGGGTTCCATGGATCAGCAAACCAAGGAAATGGCAAAACGATTTTTCATTCTGCTTTATATGTTTCTTAAGCGTTCATACAAAGACGTTGAAGTTGTGTTTATCCGCCACCACACCCAGGCGAAAGAAGTCGATGAGGAAACTTTTTTTTACTCGCAAGAAACTGGCGGAACGATCGTCTCCAGCGCGTTAAAGCTAATGTTGGAAATTATTAATGATCGCTATCCGTCTGGAGACTGGAACATTTATGCCGCGCAAGCTTCCGATGGCGATAACTGGAATGATGACTCCAGAATCTGCCACAAGTTGCTCTCAGATAAAATACTCAAGCTGGTTCGCTACTATACCTACGTTGAGATTACTCAGCGCGAACCTCAAAATCTATGGCAGGAATACCAGAAGCTGACGGACGCATTCGATAATTTCGCCCTCAGCCAAATCACCGAGCAGACGGATATTTACCCGGTGTTTCGTGAGTTTTTTCAAAAGCAATCGGTGAGCTAGGAAGTGGCGATGAAATCTGAAAAAAGCAAAATCATTTCGACCTCCGCCGACTGGACCTTTATATTGGTTCAGCAATACTACGATACTATCGCCCAGATCGCCGAAGACTTCGAGCTGGACACTTACCCCAATCAACTCGAAATTATCAGCGCCGAACAAATGCTGGACGCTTATGCTAGTATTGGCATGCCAATCGGCTACAACCACTGGTCATTTGGCAAACATTTTTTGCACAATGAGCAATCTTATCGACGCGGTCACATGGGGCTGGCCTACGAAATTGTAATTAATTCCGACCCCTGTATTGCCTACCTGATGGAAGAAAACAGTATGATGATGCAGGCACTGGTGATCGCCCACGCTTGCTTCGGACACAATTCGTTTTTTAAAGGTAACTATCTGTTTAAGACCTGGACCGATGCCGAAGCCATTATCGATTACCTGGTATTCGCAAAAAATTTTATTGGCAGGTGCGAACTCAAGCACGGGGTGAACGAAGTCGAAAATATTCTCGATTCCTGTCACTCCTTGATGAACTACGGCGTCGACCGATACAAACGCCCCTACCCTATTTCCATGCGCGAAGAGCAGCAGCGTCTAAAAGACCGCGAGGCATTTCTGCAGTCGCAGGTTAACGAATTATGGCGAACCATCCCAAACCAAGGCGCTGACAAAAAACAGGAGCAGAAATCCCGATTTCCCAGCGAACCGCAGGAAAATATACTCTATTTTATTGAAAAGAATGCACCGCTTATCAAACCGTGGCAACGGGAAATTGTCAGGATAGTACGTAAGATTGGGCAATATTTTTACCCGCAACGGCAAACTCAGGTGATGAATGAAGGCTGGGCCACATTCTGGCACTATACTATTTTAAACGAGCTTTATCAGCGCAAATACGTCACCGATGGCTTTATGCTGGAATTTTTGCAAAGCCACACCAACGTAGTCGCACAACCTGATTTTGACAGCCCCCACTTCTCGGGAATAAATCCCTACGCGCTGGGATTTAATATGATGAGTGATATTCGACGAATTTGTGAGTCACCCAGCGAAGAAGATAAACGCTGGTTTCCCGATATTGCCGGTAGCCCGTGGCGAAAAACCCTTGATTTTGCCATGCGCAATTTCAAGGACGAAAGCTTTGTCGCTCAGTTCTTGTCGCCTAAACTGATGCGCGATTTTAAACTGTTTTCAATTCTGGACGACGACCAGCAGAACGAACTGGAAGTCTCATCAATCCATAATGACGACGGCTATCGCCATATCAGACAGACTCTGTCAGAGCAGTACAATCTGAGTATTAACGAGCCGAATATCGAGGTTTACGACGTGGACGTTAGTGGAGACCGCACTCTGACCCTGCGTCACACACAGGAAAACAGAATACCCCTTGCCGACAGTTTTGAAGCGGTTCTTAAACACCTACACCGCCTGTGGGGCTTCCAGGTTAAACTGGAATCGGTTTCCAAAGGCGGCGAAATAAGCTTATTAGGTAGTTGCCCCGCCCAAAACGATCACTGACAAATAGTGAGCGCGGCCAGGTCAACGGCCTCAACGACTAATTTTCCGGGATATCTTTCAGCGATGTGAGCGCCGTGGTCATTTCCGACCACAAATTGCCGCTTTCGCGCCCATAATTCCGGATTGCTTCATTGAGATTATTGGCGTCGCCTTCAAGCACAATTTGTTTCAGGTTAAGGTAATGTTTTTTGGCCAGTGCCCGTGTTCGCGGGTTGGCAAAATAAAATCGACCGATGCGGTAATAAATACGCTTGAAGCCGTTGAGCATTAAAATGTACACCGGGTTGCCCGAAAAAACCGCACATTCATGCTGAACCCGCCAGTCAAACTCGATGTAAGATTCAGCATTTTCTTTGATTTCTTCTACTTCACCCAGCAACTTAGCCATTTCTGCCGGTTTCTCTTTCATGGCAAAACGAAAATAAATACCACCAAACTGAGTTCTCACATCCAATAGCTGATCGGCCAGTTTGAGCGAGCCCTCGTCATCCAACCGGGTGATAGTTTCCAGAATATGCAAACCCGCGGTGTCCCAGATATTGTTCACCTGAGTCGGTTTACCGTGTTGAATGGTAAGCCAGCCGTCTCTTGCCAGGCGCTGCAAGACTTCGCGCAATGTCGTCCGTGTAACCCCTATCAACTCGGATAGCTCGCGCTCGGCCGGGAGAATAGTGCCCGGTGCGAACTTGCCGTTCCAGATTGAGTCAACAATATACTCTTCGGCGAAGGCGGCAGGACTTCTCGCAGTAAACAGGTTAGCCATTTATTATTCCTTTCATCATTTAAATGCTATCCGACCGAACTAAAGTGCTATATTTTGACCGCCAGTGTGCGAGTCAATTAACTGGTCAGAGTTGTCGTTAGGATACGCGTATTAGTCAACTAAGGCAAAGCCGTAATCGACACGGCATGTCTAATCTACCGGCACAAGGTCTTTGCCGAGCAATCTAATTGGTCGCGGATTATACCTTGGCAACCCCATGACATATAGCCTGAGACCGCCGGATTTAAGCTTAACTTCTCAGTTTTTTGACTAATGTTTCAACTCTGGCTAAAAATGGCAATCAAATCACTGGGAAAAAGTGCCGATAACGTCTAGAATTTCAGCTGGATCAATGTACTGTACCGGCACCAGATCATCAGACTTCGGCGGATGACAGTGGCAGTAACCAGTTTTTATACCGATTAAAATCAATAAAGGAAAACCCATGACCCGTACTCTTCCGCAAGCATTTGTTGACAACTTTATGGGGCATGCCCCCGACTGGTACAAGTTGACCATTATCGCTTTTTTGGTAGTCAACCCTTTAGTCGCTTTAATTGCAGGCCCTTACATAGCCGGCTGGCTGCTTATCCTTGAGTTTATTTTTACCCTGGCGATGGCGCTCAAGTGCTATCCATTACTACCCGGTGGTTTACTGGCGATCGAGGCCATTTTTATCGGGTTGACCTCTCCAGACACCGTAATGCACGAAATAGTCAACGCGCTGGACGTGATTCTTTTGCTGGTATTTATGGTTGCGGGTATCTATTTTATGAAAAACCTGTTGCTGTTTATTTTTACCAAGTTATTACTTGGCGTCAGGTCCAAAGTGATGCTGTCGCTACTGTTTTCTTTTGTAGCTGCGTTCCTCTCAGCTTTTTTAGACGCGCTAACCGTTACCGCGGTGGTAATTGCGGTTGCCGTCGGCTTTTACGGTATTTATCACAAGGTCGCCTCGGGCAAAACCTTTACCAGCGAGCACGACCATGGCACCGATGAGGAAGTTAAAGAGTTAAACCGTAACGACCTTGAATCATTTCGCTCATTTTTACGTAGCCTGATCATGCACGCGGCCGTTGGAACGGCTCTCGGCGGTGTCTGTACGATTGTAGGCGAGCCGCAAAATCTGCTTATCGCAGGTCGCGCCAGTTGGTCCTTCGTCGAGTTTTTCCTGCGCATGGCACCGGTAACCATTCCGGTACTGGCCGCCGGCCTGCTAACGGCAGCGTTTTTAGAGCTAACCGGCTGGTTTGGATACGGGCAGAAGCTCCCGCCTAAAGTTCGCCTGGTAATGGAGGAATACGCCGAATATGAAAACGAACAAAGAAACGTCCGAGATAACGCCGCGCTGATCGCGCAGGCGGTGGTCGGTGTGTGGTTGATCATTGCCCTCGGACTACACCTGGCCGAAGTCGGGTTAATTGGCCTGAGCGTAATCATTCTAGCCACGGCTTTTTGCGGGGTAACAGAAGAGCACCAGATAGGTCACGCGTTCGAAGAGGCGTTACCATTTACCGCACTGCTCACGGTATTTTTTGGCGTGGTCGGTGTTATCGCGGATCAGTCGCTGTTTAAGCCAATCACCGATTTGGTGTTGGCAATGGAGGGCAATACTCAGGTTGCCATGTTCTTTATCGCCAATGGCGTCCTTTCAATGATCAGCGATAATGTATTTGTTGCGACAGTTTATATCAATGAAGTCGCTCAGGCGGTACTCGATGGCAGGATCAGTCGTGAAGTTTTCGATATGTTGGCGGTAGCCATCAACACCGGCACCAACATCCCCAGCGTCGCCACCCCGAATGGTCAGGCGGCCTTTCTGTTCCTGTTGACTTCGGCAATAGCTCCGCTGGTCAGATTATCTTACGTTAAAATGGTCATCATGGCCTTTCCTTACACGGTGGTGATGAGTACTGTCGGCTTGATTATGGTGATGACTGTATTGCAACCGGCCACCGATGTGATGCTCAAAGAGGGGTATTTAACCCCGCATACCGAAGAGCAGCTTTGTTATAGCATGAGCGGCGACTGGAAAGAGGGACGCTGCATCACCGAAGCAAAAAATAAGGCAGGCGGTCACTAGCAGCCAGAGCGACTACTAACATCGTTAGCCCCTGGAGAGAATCATTTCGACAGGGGCTAGCATTTTATTCTAAAAACAGGTAATACCTTTATTTTATCGGGCCTGCAAATAAAGTGAGCGCGTCACCATCCAGCCGCTGAACGGTCCATTCCTCCATTCCTACCGCGCCCACGCTGCGATAAAAATCAATTGCGCTCTGGTTCCAGTCCAGTACCGACCATTCAACCCGACCACAGTTTTCGGCCACCGCGATTTTCGCCAGTTTCTTTAACAGGTGTTTTCCCACTTTTTTACCGCGGGCAGCCGGGGTTACGTAGAGATCCTCCAGGTAAATACCCGGCCTGGCCAAAAAAGTGGAATAATTATAAAAATACAGGGCAAAACCGACAGCCTCACCGTTCAATTCAGCGATAAGTACTTTGGCGACAGCATCATCGGCAAATAATGTTTTTTCCAATTGAGTTTCATCAGCGATTACCTGATGCGACAGTTTTTCAAAGTCCGCCAGTTCCCTGATAAACCTGAGTATATTGACGACGTCACTGACTTGAGCATTTCTGATAGACAATGGCGTATTGGTGGCTGAAGAGTCTGACATTAAAATTTACCTCTTAATGTGAACTGGACCTGGTCAAAAAGCTCGCCTACCCGTTCGCTCGCCGGGTTACCGTAAATGCTGACGACAACAATAGCCAGCGACGCAGCAAATACTCCGGGGATCATTTCGTACAAATTTGTAAATGGTGCATCGAGTTCTTGTTTAAACTGGATCCAGAGTATTACCGTCGTCGCGCCCGCCAGCATACCCGCCAACGCGCCCCATTTGGTCATTTTGCGCCAGATCAGCGAAAACAATACCACCGGTCCAAATGCCGAGCCAAAACCAGCCCAGGCATTAGCGACCAGGCTCAGAACTTTTGACTCTTTATCCATGGCCACGGTCATTGCTATCGCTGCGACCACCAATACGGCTAGACGCCCCACCAGTACCAGCTCTTTTTCAGACGCGTCGGGTTTTATCAGACCGCGATAAAAGTCTTCGCTGACCGCGCTGGAAGAGACCAATAGTTGCGAGTCGATAGTACTCATTACTGCAGCCAGAATAGCGGCCAACAATATGCCGCTTAGCCAGGGGTTGAACAACACTTTACTCGCCAGAATAAATACCTGCTCGGGATCCTGCAACAATAACAAAGACTGCTCTTTCTGGTAAAAATAAGCAATCGCGAAGAGTCCAATAGCAATCGAGCCAATCAGGCTGACACTCATCCAGCTCATGGCGATCCGACGCGCAGCATGCACTTCTGTCACCGATTGAGCTGCCATAAAGCGCGCCAGCAAGTGGGGTTGTCCGAAATAACCGAACCCCCAGGCCATCAGGGAGATAAATGAAACAGATAGAAAATAATCAACCGCATTGGTGCCGGCAAACCAGTCAGCTTTGTGGGTATTGGCGAGAGAGTCCAGCTCTCTGGCGATAGTCAGCGCCTGGTTAACCCCTTCCAGCTCAACTAACATAACGATTGGTGCGACCACCAGCGCTGCTGCCATTAACAACCCCTGTACCAGGTCGGTCCAGGAAACAGCGAAAAAACCGCCGACAAACGTATAACTGATGATCACAAGGCCACCGACCATCAACGCCAACTGATAATCCATGTTAAAGGAGGCTTCAAATAGTTTGGCTCCGGCAGTTAAACCGGAAGCGACATAAACGGTAAAAAAGACCAGAATGATGCTAGCAGAAATAATCCGCAAAACGCCCGATTGATCGTCAAAACGGTTGCTAAAGTAATCGGGCAGGGTCAACGCATTGCCAGCTTGCTGGGTATAAACTCTCAGTCGCGGCGCGGTTATTTTCCAGTTCCAGTAAGCGCCCAGTAACAGTCCCACCGCTATCCAGGCTTCGCCGAATCCGCCCGCATAGATCGCGCCCGGCAGTCCCATTAATAACCAGCCACTCATATCCGAGGCACCGGCGCTCAGCGCGGTGACCCAGCGACCGAGCTTTCGTCCACCCAGAATATAATCGGACAAATCGTGGGTTTGTTTATAAGCAAATGCGCCAATAGCCAGCATCATTACCAGATAAAAAACAAAAGTAGCCAGGGTTGCAGTAGATTGCATTTGGATCTCTCTTTATTGTTGTTATGCGCTCAATTTGATGCGTTGATGAAAGTGACTAAACCAATGCCGGTTCAAAACCTTATCGTTTTATAAACAAAATCTATTATTCATAATAATTTGCCAGAAAAGCTTCAAAGGAGATCCGATCGTCACTTTCGATTTGCGCCTGTCGCTGATGTGATTTGGCCGCGGCGCGCTCGAAACCAGCTAGCACCTCCGGCGCCAATTTCAGCCCTTCAAAATGTTTTTTATGATTTTGTGATATTTCCATGGCGTAAGGAAAAAAGCCATCGTTGCGTTGTTTAATGTCAGCAATAATTTTTCCAGACAAGGTCGTGTCGAAATTGGCCAATTGCTTTTGTAAAGCGGAAATTTCGTTAGCGTGCTCTGCAGTTTCATAAACGCTGTCCAGCATATCCGCAAACGGCAAAATCTGACCGAGTAGATTGTGCGCAGCCTCTGCTGTTGGAATACAACGGTTTTCAAGCGCAAGACACAAGCCAGGGTGTCGCCCTTTTCGCACCACAGCACGAAAATTTTCCTGATATTCACCGGTCTCTCTTTGATTGATATCGGGAGATGGTGCAAATACGCAGGCGAGCAAAAATGCGTCTAGAAAAGCAATCTGCGACTGGTCTATTCCTATCGGAGAAAACGGGTTTAAATCCAAAGCTCGAATCTCTACATATTCAACGCCGCCATTACGCAACGCCTTACTCGGTCTTTCACCCGATGTCGAGACCCGCTTTGGCCGGATACTGCTGTAAAATTCATTTTCAATTTGTAGTATATTGGCGTTGAGCTGGCGATACTGCCCTTGCTCGACGATGCCAATTTTTTGGTATAACGGGTCAACGGTCGAAATTGCCGACTCGAGGCCATCGATATATCCGGCCAAAGAGTTGTAGCTGACATCAAGACGACTTTGCGCTTTATTCTGGTAGCCCAAATCACTCATGCGAAGGGAGGTAGCGTAGCGATCGTACCGCGTTCCCGGGACAAGCTCTTCCAGATCGATCGCCCTGTTTTGGAAAAAACTCTCACATAACGCGGGCGAGGCGCCGTAAAAAAGCGGGATCAACCAGGAAAAACGCAGATAGTTTCTGATCAGCCCCATATATTTATCGGAGATAAACTCCTGCAATGACATTGAGGAGTTCTGTTGCTGATGAAAAGCCTGCCAGAACGCCTGCGGCAGCGAGAAATTGTAATGAACACCGGCTATGGTCTGCATTAATCGGCCATAGCGATGGCCCAAACCCACCCGATAAATCTCTTTCATTTTCGCCGCATTGGAGGAGCCGTAATGTGCAATGGGGATCTGACTTTCGGCTTCCATGACACACGGCATACTCATCGCCCACAGGTACTCATCGTCGAGATGCTGGTAAATAAACTGGTGAATTTGTGTCAGTTCTCGCAATGGCTGCTGTCGGTCGCTGCTTGCGGCGGTTATCAATTCTGGCAGGGCTTCGGAATAATCAGTCGTGATGTGGGGGTTGGTCAAGGCCGAGCCGAGCGCCTGCGGGTGTGGTTTTTGCGAGAGGTGTCCATCACAGCGTATGCGTAAGCTCTCTTTTTCAATGCCGCGTTTGATCCCGGTAAAGTGCGTCGACAATAACTCAGCCGTTGACAGGTCGGCGATTTCCAGAAGTTGCATAGCTTCTCGCTTTATTAAACTGATTTTTTCAGATAATCCAAGGATATCTGCACAGGCCTAAGTTTGCTTGTTGTATTTGAGCAGGTCAAGTCAATGAACGCTGACGATGATAGCAAAAGTAATTCAAGAGTTTGGCGCTATTTCAGTTATAGCCTGAGGAGATGGCGGCCGACGGGACAGCGGACAGCGGACAGCGGGCTACGGACTACGGGCTACGGGCTACGGGCTACGGGCTACGGGCTACGGGCTACGGGGAATTATTCTAAAAGCGAATGTATTAATGATGCGCGCTTTGTTTTCGATAAATTTCTGCTGCGCTTCAAATTACTGCACTCTGCTTCGATAACGACCTAAGGTTCTTATCGGGTTACGCGGCACGCATATCGGGTGACGCAGAATGCTGCATTACCGCCAGTAATTCAGCTTCCGCCGGTGCCACATCACAAGCTTCCACCACTTCTTCGATGGTCGCGCCGCGAGAGAGCAGAAGTCCGGCCTGCTGATAAATTTTCTCACTTTTTCCTGCCGAAGCCACTTTTTCGCGCAATGACTCGACTCCGGATATATCCTGTGAAACCTTGAGGATTTTGCGCCCCATGCCCAGATGTCCACTGTTCATTGCCCTGAATTCGTTTTCAAGTACTGACAATTTTTTAAACAACTGGCGTGTCCTGGCTGAAACCCGCAGATACAGCAACGTAAGCACGCCGCTCAACAAAATCAGCGCCATATTCAGGATAGGAAAATCATTAAATATTTGAAAGTACCAATTGCTCATAGTCACCACTTTTGCGGGGCATGCCGTTCAGCCTCAGATTCTGCTGCCCGGCGAATATCCCTAAGCTTAGTTTTTAGTAATCTAAAAAGTCGAGCTCATCCCACTCCTCTTCACCCAGCAACTTGTTCAAATCGACAAGTATGAGAAGCTCGCCTTCTCGGTGTGAGACGCCCTGAATAAACTTGGCAGATTCGTCATTACCCACATTAGGCGTGGTTTCAATTTCCGAACGTTTCAGGTAAACCACTTCAGCCACCGCGTCAACCAAAATTCCGATCACCTGATGATCAGTTTCTATAATGACAATACGCGTATTGTCTGTCATTTCAATCGGAGGAAGGCCAAATCTCTGGCAGGTGTCTATCACGGTAACCACATTGCCGCGCAGGTTGATGATCCCCAGAACATAAGGCGGAGCACCCGGGACCGGCGCTATGTCGGAAAAGCGCAGAACTTCCTGCACCTGCATCACGTTTATTCCGTATGTCTCATTGGCCAAACGAAAGGTAACCCACTGCAACACTTCGTCTTCAGCGTCGTTGCTGGCTATTGTATTCTCATCTGCACTCACGTGTTCACTTCCTATAGTCAGATTTTTGTCGGAATTACCTTAAATTTAGCTTCAAATAAAAATAAGGCAATATTTGTACCAGAAATTCTTGCATACCAATATCAAAGCTCTCGAACCCAAAACGCTTTAATTTTGCCCGCGTAGTCGGGATATGCCTGATTGGTAGCTAGTCTAAAGTAATAGTTTCTATCGACGCAATTAAAAGCCGAGGATTAATCCTTTACACACCAGTAAATATAGTCAATTTTCAAGAAGTTGCGCATTTTTTGTTGTTTTCACTGGGATAAGTTTTTGCTTTAGCCTGGATAATTTAAAGGAATAACCCTATTTTGACGCTTGACAGCGGTTACGCCTTTCCGGTAGCTTAAGCCCCATGCAGACAATATCAGTTAACAACTTCAAAATTAATCCGGCGCTTTGGTGGCACGCATTACCAGAGCGGGTGGCTGATATTTAGTCGATTATTAATCGATAAATGATTAAAAAGAATCAAGAGCCCGTCAGTTAAACCTAACGGGCTTTTTTTTGAGCAGAAATCCGGCATGAATAGCCATAAAAGCAAAAGCGAGAACAAAATTGAATAAACGACTATTACCGAGTTTTGGCGTGGAGCGCTTTTTCGCTCTTGCAACACAAACCAGAATTTATTGGTGGTGGCACTCAGTTTTTTAAGGGGGTCACTGTTGCCGTAAATTATTTATTGACAGTAAGCCCGCCTCACAGCGGGCTTTTTTTTTTGGCTCGAATACTCAAATACTCGAATACTCGAACACAGCAAAGGAAGAACTATGATTATTGTACTAAAGCCACAAGCAACAGAAGAAAGCGCACGTGAAATCCTGGCGCAAATAGAGTCGGTCGGCCTTAAACCGCTTTTTATGCCCGGTACCGAGCGGATTGTGCTGGGCGCGCTTGGCGACGAGCGAGTGCTCAACCAGCTCAATATCGCCGCCCATCCAATGGTTGAAAACGTCAAACCAATTCTCAGCAGTTACAAGCAAGTCAGCAGAGAAATGCAAAGTCACGATACTCAGGTGAAATTCGGTAAACGCACCATTGGCGGTGGCTCTTTCGCCGTGATCGCCGGTCCCTGCGCCGTCGAAAATCCTGAACAGATTATGCGCTCAGCCGCACTGGTAAAGAAATATGGCGCTGTCGGACTACGCGGCGGGGCCTTCAAACCTCGTACCTCGCCGTACAGCTTTCAGGGGCTGGAAGAAGAAGGATTAAAACTCCTGCAGCAGGCTTCGCAAGAATTTGACCTGCCCTGCGTCAGCGAAATTATCGACCCGGCGCACGTTGATATGATGGCTAAATATGTAGACGCGTTTCAAGTTGGCGCGCGCAATATGCAAAACTACAAGCTCCTGAAAGCCATAGGCCAGAGCCAGAAAACAACTATTTTGAAGCGCGGTATGTCGGCCACCATCGAAGAGTTGTTACTGGCCGCGGAATATATTTACAGCGAAGGCAATCATAATGTTATTATTTGTGAGCGGGGGATCCGAACTTTTGAACGAGCGACGCGCAATACCCTTGATTTGAACGCGGTGGCCTTTATCAAAACCAGGAGTCATCTTCCAGTGATTGTTGATCCTTCGCACGGTACCGGCATTCGCGAGTTGGTTGGCACCATGGCGAAAGCCGCCGTTGCCTGCGGCGCAGATGGCGTCATTGTCGAAGCTCACTACAACCCGCAAATTGCCCTATCCGATGGACAGCAATCACTCGACGAAGCGGCTTTTGAAAAAATGATGCGTGAGCTGACGCCATTTATTGAAGCTGCTGGTAAAGTGAACGCTTGAGGCCGACTGGAATGCACACACCGAAAAACAAGCAAAATAGCCAGGGTTCAAAACGGAAGACACCGCCAACACTTGTAAAAACGATTAGCAAAACAATTGATTCTACGCTGGAACCCGTCGAATTGTTTGCTGGCCTGTGCGACAGTTCAGGGCTACGCGACAATATGTTGCTGGAATCAAGTGAAATTGAATCGAAAGAAAACGTTAAAAGCATTCTGCTTATCAAATCGGCGTTGCGAATAATCTGTAATGAACACCAGGTGACGTTAGAAGCCCTAAGCGCCAATGGCCTCAACGCTCTGGAGGTGATTGCTCTGGCGTCGGGCAGACTCGATGGCGTTATCAGCCAGCGCGCCAACCAGAATCAGCTCAACTTGAGCTTTGAAATTGACGCGACGCAGCTAGACGAAGACTCTCGCTTAAAACGGCTTTCACCGATCGACGCGTTGCGCATAACTGCACAAAGCCTGCACGCCGATTCCGACAATGAATACGCGATTTTTCTCTGCGGACTCTTCGCGTTTGACTTTATTGCCACTTTTGAAGCTTTACCCCCGGTTGACCAGGGCGACAACGATTGCCCCGATTTTGTATTTTATCTGGCGGAAACTTTGCTGGTAATCGACCACAAACGAAACCAGAAACGCCTGATCTCAAATCATTTTAGCGGCATAAATGCACGTTCCACTTATTTTCAGCTAGCGCGCGAGTTCGAACAGATAGAACAAATTATCTGCAATTTATCTTTGACTAGCTCAATGCAAGCGGGAGACTGCGCACAAAGCATTGCAGAAAAGACTTTAGATCAAGTGACATGCGACCTTGATGATCAGGCTTATCGTAAGCTCGTAGAAAAATTAAAACAAAATATTATTCAGGGCGATATTTTTCAGGTCGTGCCTTCAAGGACTTTTTCTCTGCCGTGTATCAACCCGCTCGAAAGCTATCGCCAATTGAAACAGGACAATCCCAGTCCTTATCTGTTTTATATGCAAGATAGAGACTTCACTTTGTTCGGTGCTTCACCGGAAAGCGCACTGAAATACACGGCAAAGGACAACCAGGTTTTACTCTACCCCATTGCCGGAACCCGCGTGCGCGGAAAACTGGCCAATGGTGAGGTCGATTTGGATCTGGACGCGCGACTCGAGGCTGAGTTAAAGCTGGATCAAAAAGAAATTGCTGAGCATTTCATGTTGGTCGACCTGGCAAGAAACGATATCGCCAGAATTTCCAGAGCTGGTACCACTCAGGTGCCGAGACTACTCGCGGTCGATCGCTATTCTCAGGTTATGCATCTGGTTTCCTGTGTGCAGGGCCAACTGCGACCCGATCTGGACGCCTTGCACGCGTACCAGGCGTGCATGAACATGGGAACTTTAACCGGCGCGCCAAAAATCAGGGCGACTGAACTTATCCGTCAGGCCGAAGGAAAACGGCGCGGCAGTTACGGCGGCGCCGTCGGTTACATTGATGGACAGGGAGATATGGATACCTGCATTGTGATCCGCTCGGCTTTTTACAAAAATGGCGTCGCTCATATTCAGGCTGGCGCTGGAGTTGTGTTTGACTCTCATCCTCAATCGGAAGCCGACGAAACCCGCAGTAAAGCCAGAGCGGTAATAAACGCCGTACTCAAGGCTAATCGGCTTAGTCTTGATTCGGGTTCTGTCTCCAAAGCAGCGCTAGATTCGGTTTCTTCCGGAAAATATGATTGTCAGAATTCCGCCCGCCAGAATTCCATCCAGAATCAATCCGGAGAAAACCGATGAGACGCCAGTTGAAGATCATCGTGATCGACAATTTTGATTCTTTCACCTATAACCTGGTGGATCAGTTTCGAATGCTCGGGACTGAAGTTGGCGCTGAAATGGACACAAAAATCAGCGTTTACCGCAACGACACGGCCATTGCTAATATTTTTGACGCCGAAAGTCTGCGCTCGAAAAACACAGTGATCCTGCTGTCACCCGGTCCCGGCACGCCGGATTCCGCCGGAAATACGCTGGCGATTATTAATCAATTTGCCGGTAAGTTACCCATCATGGGCGTATGCCTTGGTCACCAGGCAATCGTTCAGCATTTTGGCGGAACCATTGGCCCGGCCAAAACAATCGTGCACGGTAAATCAGATGATGTTTTTTTTCAGGATGATATGCGGCCGATTTTCGGAACACTGACCTCGCCGTTTCGAGCCGCTCGTTATCATTCGCTGGCAGCGATCACAATACCAGCAGAGCTGGAAGTGATTGCTAGCAGCAAAGAGGAAGTTATGGCGGTAAGACATAGACAGCTCAAAATTCTGGGTTATCAGTTTCACCCCGAATCAATTTTAACAACACAGGGTCAAAGCTTGCTAAAGGCTGGGCTCGACTGGTTGCTCAATTGAGCAGCAGAAGTAAAAGTAGATCCGCAATAAGCGAAAATGAAATCTGAGAAACGAGAACCTATTGGAAAGTGATAATGAGTGAAATACAAGACAGATTATTTGAAAAAAAAGATCTCAGCCAACAACAAGCGTTTAAAATATTTAGTCAGTTAATCCGCGGCGAGCTAGATAGCGTCACAATGACCGCATTGTTGGTTGGGTTAAAACTAAAAGGCGAGTCCGCCGTTGAAGTTGCCGGTGCCGCTCAGGCATTACGCGCGCAAGCCGGTTACTTTGATAAACCCGACTACGAAACCGCCGACAGTTGTGGCACTGGTGGTAGTGGTAAACACACTGCCAACATTTCGACTCTGGTCGCTTTTGTCGCCGCCGCGAAAGGGCTAAAAATGGTCAAGCACGGCAATCGTTCTATCTCCAGTAAGTGCGGCTCGGCGGATGTGCTAGAGCAGTTGAATGTAAATATCGGTATGTCTGCAAAAGTAGCGCGCAAGTGTCTGGATGGAGTCGGCGTTACCTTTTTATTTGCCCCGCTTTATCATCCTGGCGTAAAAAATGTGATGCCCGTTCGTAACGCGCTTAAGACCCGAACCATTTTTAATTTACTCGGCCCACTGATTAATCCAGCCAGACCCGAGCACCAGCTTATGGGCGTGTATGCGCCCGAATACTGTTATCCCGCGGCCGAATCTTTGAGGTTGTCTGGCTGCAAAGCGGCGATGGTGGTTCACAGTCAGGGCTTTGATGAAATTACTCTGGCAGATACCACCCAGGTTGCCGAGCTTCGCGATGGAAAAATAAGCGAATACACGCTGACACCATCGGACTTTGGACTTACTCCAATGGCACTGAACGCTCTGGTCGGCGGCACACCAGCGTCCAATGCAAAACAATTTGAACAACTACTCAAGGGCCAGGCAGAATCGGGTATTACTGACACGGTCGCGGCCAACGCGGGCGCACTTTTTTATATTACAGGCAGCAGCCCAACTCTCAAGCAGGGTGTAATGGACGCAAAAATGATCATCGAATGTGCAACAGCTCTGGAAAAATTACACTCGCTTGCAGAGTTAAGTCAGCGTGGAGAAAACTGATGAGCTCTAATGTACTGGATGAAATCATCGCCAACAAAAAAATCGAAGTTGCCGCGCGCCTCGAGCAGACCCCGTTAACTTCATTTATTGAAAGGGTCGGTCCGTCTAAACGGAGTCTGCTCGAGGCGCTTTCGCACGATTACGCCGACTTTATTCTGGAATGTAAAAAAGCCTCGCCCTCCAAAGGACTTATCCGAAAAGACTTTGACCTTAAAGAAATTCTACATCAGTACAAAGACTTTGCCAGCGCGATTTCGGTATTGACCGATCAGGCTTATTTTCAGGGCGATTTAAACTATCTTAAATTGGCCAGTGAACAGGTTGAGCTTCCCGTTTTGTGTAAAGATTTTTTTGTCGACGCTTACCAGGTTTACGAAGCCCGGTTTTTTGGCGCCGATGCAGTCTTGTTAATGCTGTCGGTGTTGGATGACTCATCTTATAATCAATTAGCATCCGTCGCTGCCAGTCTTAGAATGGACGTGCTGACTGAAGTTCATGATGAAGAGGAACTTGAAAGGGCCATCTCGCTCAACGCTAAAATAATCGGGATCAATAACCGCAACCTCAAAGATCTTAGCATCGACTTGAGTACGACCGAACGGCTGGCGGCAAAAATTCCGGCTGACCGACTAGTCATTTCAGAATCCGGGATAAACTCACGCCAGGACATCACTCGGTTGGCACCTCTGGTTAACGGCTTTTTGATTGGCTCAAGTATCATGGCGCAGGATAATATTCGCGCGCATTGCAAGTCTCTATTGTTTGGTAATATTAAAATTTGTGGTCTGACAAAAGCCGAAGATGCACTACTGGTTGATGAACACGGCGGCCGCTATGGCGGGTTGATATTCTACCCGCCCTCGCCACGTTATGTTGACCAGGTTACCGCTCGCGAAATTATCACGGCGGCTCCGCTGGATTTCGTCGGCGTGTTCGTCAATCAGTCGCTCGAAAAAATGAGCGCTATTGCCGCTAGCCTGAACCTGTTTGCGATCCAGCTGCATGGCGATGAGAGTGACGAGTTAATTAATCAACTTAGATTGCAACTTGATCAGAATGGATTGAAAAATATCGAAATCTGGCGGGCGTTCCCGGTCAAGAATGAAGTCAATATTATCCAGAATAAAAATATTGACCGCTATCTACTGGACAATTTTGACTCGAACAAAAGAGGCGGTAGCGGTACAGTTTTCGACTGGGAACTTCTCGACGATCTCAATGTAAGCCAGACAATTGTCGCTGGCGGCGTTAACCCGGTAAACATTAATCAGGCGCTATCACATAATACTTTCGGCGTGGACTTAAGTTCGGGTGTCGAGAGCAAGCCCGGCGAAAAATCGCCAACTAAAATAGCACAGCTTTTTAGAAAATCACGCGTAGAAGGCAAATCTAATCCGCAGAATAAAACAGGCTTAACCTTATGACTAAACTTAACCGATATTTTGGCGACTTTGGCGGCATGTTTGTGCCTGAATTGTTGGTCCCTGCTTTGCTACAATTGGAAGAAGCATTTGTAAACGCAGTGGATGACCAAACATTTAAACGTGAATTTTACGGGCTGCTTAAAAACTATGCCGGTCGGCCCACCCCGCTAACACTGACTCGCAATCTGTCCGGCAACAACAAAGTGAAAATTTACCTCAAGCGTGAAGATCTGCTACACGGCGGCGCACATAAAACCAATCAGGTTCTGGGACAGGCGCTGCTGGCTAAGCGCATGGGAAAAACAGAGATAATTGCCGAAACTGGTGCCGGCCAACACGGGGTCGCCACTGCCATCGCTTGTGCCCTGCTTGGACTAAAATGCCGTATATACATGGGCGAAGTTGATGTTAAAAGGCAGCAGCCCAATGTTTTCAGAATGAAACTGATGGGCGCAAAAGTAATTCCGGTTTCCGCAGGCAGCGGAACCCTTAAAGATGCGGTCAACGAAGCGCTTAGAGACTGGTCAGCCAGCTATGATGAGAGTCACTATCTTCTCGGAACTGCCGCCGGGCCTCATCCTTTTCCAACTATGGTGCGCGAGTTCCAGAAAATGATCGGTGAAGAAGTTCACTCTCAAATTCTCGAAGCCGAAGGCCGCTTGCCCGATTACGCGATCGCTTGTGTCGGCGGCGGCTCAAATGCAATCGGCCTATTTAACGAGTTCTTAAGTATGCAGTCAGTCAATCTGGTTGGGGTAGAACCCGCTGGAAAAGGGCTGAAAAGTGGTCAACATGGCGCGACCCTGGCAAAAGGACGTAAAGGTATTTTGCACGGTTCGCATACTTACGTGATGCAGGATGACAACGCTCAGATAGAAGAGTCCTATTCAATTTCCGCCGGCCTCGACTACCCCGCCGTAGGGCCACAACATGCCTTTTTAAAACAAAACGGTCGTGTCAAATATGTTTCGGTTACCGATGACGAAGCACTGGAAGCCTTTCAGATGCTTTCAAAATCAGAGGGAATTATTCCGGCGCTGGAGTCATCTCACGCGCTAGCCTATGCGCTCAAGTTCTCGGAAACACTGACTGAGGAAACCATTATTGTGGTTAACCTTTCGGGTCGCGGTGACAAGGATTTAAGCCACGTTACTCAAATTTTAAATTCCCGCGACTTAAAAAACACACGCAATGAGCTTTGATAACTGCGAATTCTATTGAAGAAAATAACTGAGAATAGCCAAATGAGTCAACGATACCAACGCTGTTTTGAACAGCTTACACAAAAAAAAGCAGGCGCGTTCGTCCCCTTCGTCATGCTTGGTGATCCCGATTTAGCCTTGTGCAAAAAAATAATCAAGACACTAATCGTCAATGGTGCCGACGCATTGGAACTCGGAATACCTTTTTCCGATCCGGTCGCCGACGGCCCGGTCATTCAAAAAGCTTCCATTCGCGCTCTGGCCAATGGTGCTACCGTAAAAAAATGCCTGGCGCTGGTTCATTCCATTCGCCGGGAATACCCCGAAATTCCGATTGGACTTTTAGTGTATGCCAATCTGGTAGTTACTCATTCAATGGATTCATTTTACCGTCAGGCCAGCGCGGCAGGCGTCGATTCGGTTCTTATCGCCGATGTACCAGTACTAGAATCGCGCGCCTTTATTCAGGCGGCAAAAGATCATCAAATTGCCCCCATTTTTATCGCCACACCCAACGCAAACGAAAAAACCTTGCAACAAGTTGCAACTCTGGGAGAGGGCTACACTTATTTACTGAGTCGCGCAGGCGTCACAGGCACTGAGGTCAAGGCGGAAATGCCTGTTAAGCGGATTATAAAAACGCTTAGTCAACATTCGGCGCCTCCACTTTTACTTGGCTTCGGTATTTCAAGCCCGGCACAAGTTAAAAAAGCCATTCAATCTGGTGCAAAAGGCGCAATCAGCGGTTCAGCTCTGGTGAAAGTGATAGCCGAAAATCTAGCTGACGAGGCGCTCATGCTAGATAAACTTGGTCAGTTTGTTGCAAATATGAAACAGGCCACAGTTGATTCAAAGGAGGCCGATTAACAGTTTTTTTTCTAATAAGAGATGGTTAGCCGATTCTATCGTTGCATGAAACGGCTGGCGCAATGTAAGCCGACGCGCCCGTCAGAGTAGTCGAGCCGGCCACACAAATACTTGATGATTTGTTATTTAAGCGATACAAACTTTCTCAGTAGTTCAATCGCATACTCTGCTTCGTTGTTACCCGTAATTCCCTTTTTGAATTGAGACGAAGGCGGCCTGTCACCAACCCATATCCTTACTAGCAGGCGGTATAAATCCGCAGAATTATTGATCTCACCAAGGCGTCGACCATTAAGATTAACACGCGTTCCAAAAGAATCGTGATAATCAAATTGAATCACATCGCCTTTCTTGTAATTTCCCTTAAAGAACTTAATAAAGCGTTGCAGGTTTCGGTTTTCATCGTCGACATTGGTTTTGGCGTTATTGATTCGGATACCTTCGGCAATTTTTCTACCAAAGCCGCGACCGGAGATTTTTCTATTTGACGCAAAGCGAAACTCCATTCGTCGAGGTGCCTCGATATAAACCAGATCTTCCCCGCCACTATATTGAGCGGCCTGATCGATATAAAAGGCACCGATATAGTAATCATCACTCATCAATTGGGTTAATCCCATTCCCACCATTAGAACAGGTCGGTCGAGAATCTGCGATTTTTGAACTTCCAGTAATTTTTCTTCTTCACTTTTCTCCGCAATTGCAACACTAGTACTTAACAAGCTTACAACCAGAAAAACGATGTTAAATAATTTCACTTCATACCCCAATCTTCTGACCATTCATTATTGTTTTAAAGCACAATTGCGCTTTAGTCGAAGTTATGTTTTTCGTCCGTGAAAGAATTTAAGGAGAGCCTTTTCCCGTAACATAGCCTGCATTTTAGACCTGAACCCACCAGCCCCAGAGCATAACCAGCCTTTTTGTGGCGAGATTAATGTTTACCCTGAACAAGAGCAAAAAGCTCAGAACCGTCGAGTGTTAACCCTTAACGTACTGATTATCGGCTATAGAACGACAGTTTTAACTGATCCGATGACAGTATGTCAATGCTTCCTCGCGCAAAACCAGTATAAGGATAATAGTTAAACTCCTTTTGTTCGGAGAAATCACGAAGTATTCTCAGGAAAAGGTCGGCAAGTGGTATTTTTCAATAATTATTCTGAATAACCCGTATTTCGGGCTTGCAAGCACTTTGGCTTTAGCTCTATTATTGTGTAAAACAGCGCAAAAAAGCGCGCGGATTGCTGGATTTTGAGCGTCAATGTAATTTGAAGTGGTAATATTAACAAAGAGTTTGAAAAGCAAAGCTGACTCCGCTACCTTGTAAATTGATCCTTCGCGCGCGTACCGACTCAACCGGCAGTGGTCATTTGCTTCGGAAAGCCGACATTTTCCCTAATTTTTGCAGGACGCAACTTCAACTTATAGCCAGGAGTTGGCTGGATTTGTGCTCACGTTTTCGAAAGCGCAGGATATTTACCATATTAATCATGCACTGTGTTTAATGGAGATTTCAATGCAGAAAGATTTTTTTCAGGGTCAAAATTCGCTTATGCGTGTTGTTTTTTTCCTTTTATCCTATCTGTTAATCAGTTCTCCGGTTTCGGCTCAGCTGAATGTTAACCTGGCAGACGGTACCCCCCTTGAACTGCTCGGCATGGGCGTTCATCAGGAACTGCGCAATGATATTTATGTCGGCGCGCTCTACGCGCCACAAGGCGTCAAAAATACCGAACTACTCAAAGATGAGCAAATGCCGAAACGCATGTCAATCAGGCTGCTGTCGTCGTATTCTCAGAGAAAGATGGCCCGTCACTGGAAAGAAAGACTCGCGCTGAATAATTCACGCGATGTCTGGCAACCTTTTACGCGTGAAATAATTAGCTTTTCCCGCCTGTTCAAACGTAAGTTTGAGGCCGGTGACGAACTCAATATCGACTTTATTCCAGGACAGGGCACTCAAATTTATCTTAATGGAACCCTGTTTGAGACCATCAAAAAACCAGGATTTACAAACCTTTTATTAAATGTCTGGCTGGGAAATACGCCGCCAACCAAGGCTTTTAAGAATAATATTCGAGGTAAGCTGAGTGCCGACTTAAAAAGTAAGTTGACCGATCGCTACAACGCGCTTCAGCCTGTGGCAGGACGTTTTGACGATGATTTGGCAGTTAAAACAGATGAAACGCGGGTTGCCGATTCAACAAAATCGGCCGGTCCAGGCGTTTCGTCGAGCCCAGTTAAACCGAAAGCGTCACCCTCCAGTAAAATAGCCTCCAATAAACCTGCCAAAAAGCAGGTAACCAAGGAGAAAAACAATACAAAGACGACACCTAAGAAAATAGCGGCCAAGTCAGCCTCTCAGCCTGCCAGTTCTGCTCAATCCAAAAAAAGTACTGATAGCAAAACACTCGCTAAAGCAGAAAAGCCACAAGTTAAGAGCTCGCCCATTGCGCTTGCTAAAATCGATATCGCCAGCACAAAGCCTGACATAAAGATCGAACCCGAGCTATTTCAAAAAGAGCCGATAGAAGAGGATCTGTTTGACGCCGATTTGATTTCCGGCTCCTATACGCGCGATTTAATCGATTCCATCAGGCAATATCAAAAATACCCTAAAAAGGCCTTGATTAATCAGGAGCAAGGGGATGTAACGGTATCCGTGGCCATCGACGCCCACGGCGAAGTTATCGATATAAAATTAGTCGAAAAATCCGGCTCCAGAATACTGGATAAAGCGGTGATCAGAATGGTTCGAAAAGCAGCGCCCTTCCAGGCTGTCCCTAAAGAGCTAAAGCTTGAAACTTTTGAATTTGATGTACCGATTTCGTTTCAACTGTAAGCAGCCCGGTTAGCTAAAATTATCAGAAGCCTTCGCGCCTGATTTTGGGTTAATTCTCGCAAAAACTACGCGGATTTTAAACCTTCAAGCGCAGAGCCAGTCAAACCCTTGTTGCTGCTGCGCGATAATAAACTCGACCTTTGAATCCAGCAAGCTAGCTTGAATGGCATTTTCTACCAGCTCGGGCTGGTTATTTTCTTCACTCAGATGCATAGCGACCAGACAAGTCAATTTTCTGGTAATTGGTTCCTGCAAAAAGTCAGCGGCCTGAGCGTTGCTCAAATGACCTAACGGTCCTGATATCCGGCTCTTAAGCGACGCGGGATACCGACCATTCAGTAGTAATTGCAGGTCATGGTTAAATTCCAGTAGTAACAGATCGCAGTCTTGGTATTGTTGCCTGATATAGGGTGTGATGTGTCCGACGTCTGTCAGTATGCCGATTTTGCGCTTAGTCGTTTTAATCACAAACTGACATGCTTCGCGTGAATCATGCGGAACGGCGATCGGCGAGACGGTTAATCCACCGATCGAAAAATCCTGATGCGAATTAATTAAAAACCGACGTTCCAGCCGATCGACTTTTTTGTGCAGGCTTGTTCCCGCGCTCATATAAACGGGAACTTTATATTTGTTCGAAAACGCAGGAACGCCGTTAAAGTGATCGCCGTGTTCGTGTGTCACCAGCACCGCGCTAACACTATCCGGTTTAACGCCACGCGCCAACATACGGGCTTCAAGCTCCCGGCAGGAGTAACCACAGTCAACCAACAATAGCGTTTCACCATGGCTAATCAGTGTGGCGTTGCCCTGACTGCCAGAGCCAAGGGATGTGACTCTAACGTCGCTAGCGTCTGTCACCGAACAACTTGCTAAGTGTTGGATAAAGTTTAGCTACCAGCGCAGAATCCAATGCGACACCTTCGCCGGTTTTAAAAGTGTATGCTACCTTGTCGCCAACATCGCTCAGCACAACCTGATAGTCGCCGTCCTCGAGTGGCAGCTCTTCTTTTTCTTGCTCAAACAAAGATGCAAAAAATCCCTCTTCTTCACGTTCAAATTTAAAAAAATAAGTCATGGTTCGCCGATCTTTATCCTGAATTTCAAAATGCAGCGCATTGAGAACTTTAGGCAGTTTTTCCCAGGCGAGCTCTTTATCAACCTTAGCCAGAAGCGCGGTGTTCTTTTCGGTATCCACGCCTAACTCGACACTGAATCCGGCGATAACGCGCGACCGCATATTAATATTTCTTTCGGCCACCTTTTGATCATAGGAGGCCAGCATCAGATTAAGCATTTCCGCTGAATCATGCCAGAAACTGCTGACCTCGACCCATTGATCGCTGTCATCATCCAGCCGTTGTGCCAGTACGCGCTTGACCGTGAGCACTACTTCTGTTTTTACATCTGCCGGTTCGATCTTAATTTCATAGCGCGCGCGAAATTCATCGACTTCTTCCTTCCCTTCTATTCCTAGCCACACGCCGCGTTCGTCCTGAGCGACCCAACCGGTGTCAATATAGCCGTCTTTCTTTTGCACCTTGCCGGGAGTAATTGAATTTTCGTTTAGCAGGTCAACTACTGCGGACCAGACAAAGTCTATTTTGTCTTCGATAAATACCGCAGGATCTTGCGACTGTTTATTTTCGCGTACGTTGTCGAGCACTGCCATGATTTGGCTTGGCGCCGCAATCGGTAAACTGGTACCTGTTGGAGCAATCTTTGCCTGTGAGCCAATGGCAGGAACTTTAGTGAAATTTGACAGATTTTTATGCACCAGCGGCGCGGGTACTTCCAGGCCTTTACTCTGCTTTGCCTTGAGATAATCATATTCAGTATCTCTGATCAGACCGTCTTCTCCGTAAAAATAACTACAACCGGATAGCAGCAAAATGGTCAAAACAGGCAAAATAGCTTTAGTAAAATTCAAATTAATTACTCCAGTGGCTAAAGTAGTTGCGATTGTTGCAACGCTTGGAAAATCTGTCGTTGGCTAGTCTCTTGTGGCTCAGTTAGTGGAAGACGTATGCCACAGGGGATTCTTCCCATTTGCGCAAGAGCCCACTTAACGGGAATGGGGTTTGCCTCAATAAATAATATTTCATGCAGAAGCGCTAACTGGTCGAAAATAGCTTTCGCTGAAGAGACATCTGCCTTGTTTGAACGATTAAGCAAACGTTGACACCATTGATGCATCGCTTCCGGTACCAGATTTGCCGTTACCGAAATAACGCCGTGACCACCCGCTGCAATATATTCAAATGCGCTCGCATCATCGCCGCTGAAAAATACAAAATCATCGCCCAACTGTTCGAATAACTCCCGGGCCCGTCCGACATCACCAACGGCGTCCTTGATTCCAACGATTCCGGGATGTTCCGCGAGGGAGACAACTGAGTCATTCGATAAATCGCAGGCCGTTCGTCCTGGTACGTTGTACAACAAAACCGGCGCATTCGCAGCGTCTGCAACTGCGCGATAATGTGCAATCAGTCCGCTCTGCGAGGGTTTCACATAATAAGGCGTTACACATAAATAACCATCGACGCCTAATTGATTGAGCTTTTCCACCAATTTGACCGTCGCTGCTGTGGCTGCGCCGCCGCAACCGGCAATTACCGGTATTCTGCCGTTAACCAATTCCAGGGTTGCCTCAACAATTGACAACAACTCCTGCTCACTCACCAATGATGATTCGCCTGTGGTACCCATGATCACAATGCCCTGTGTACCACTGGCAAGATGCCATTCAATTAGATCTGCCAGGCAGGCATAATCAACATCGCCCCTGGCCGACATTGGCGTAACCAAAGCAACCCAACTACCGGTAAATGAAATCTCTTTTTTAATCATTATGTTAGTCTAGCGCCGGAGCGAGCTAATACGGGTGAAAAAATAAGGATGCTATGTTACTTGCAGGGTTCAACTAACTCAAGCAAAACTAATGCCTTCCTGTGCTACAGCTCCTAGGACAGATGTGAGCAGAATAGGTTCCAACTACCCCTATTCTATACACGAGGAACGCCGCTATGAAAACGAAATACATCGTCAGGGCTCTGGATCAGCTCAGCTTCCTTAGCCAAAAACCGATCAAGCTGTTCGCCAATGTCGCTGTTGGAATATTCTCTCGCCAGAGCCAGATAGTCTTCAAAGTGGCGCGACTCTGAGTTAAGCAGATAACGGTAATAACGCGCCAGCTCGGGTTCAGATGCTTCAAGTAACGGTGCCAGACTGGCAAATCTCTCGCACGAGCGCGCTTCGATAATACCGCCCAGAATACAAAAATCCACCAGTTTATCGGGCTCATTGTCACGCGCCAGCTTACGCAATGCAGCGGCATAGCGTGACGGCGTTAGCAAAGCGTAGTCGATTCCTTTTTGCTGAATTTTTTCGAAAACCTGTTCAAAATGTAGTATTTCTTCCCGCGCCAGTTGCGCCATTTTAACCTGAAGGGAAGTCCTTTGCGGATATTTAAACATCAGGCTCAGGGCAGTTGAAGCGGCTTTTTTTTCACATTTGGCATGGTCGATAAGCAGTATATCCACGTGCTCGATGGCATATTTCAGCCATGAATCAGGCGTGGCGCAATACAGAAAGTCGTTGATATGGCTGATGTCTGTCATTTGAATCGTTATCTCTGTCATTTAAATCATTATCTTGCGGTTAGCTTTCAGCTAGAATCACTGATTAGACTGGCTTGATACAGTGCAAAAATGTAAGCGAATTATAAACGTCAGGCTAGCCGAATAACAGAGCGCCGACGACTGGAAACCGGTCAGATACCCCAATATAGCTGTCATTGTTAATTTAATCAGGCTGACCGAGTCGGCCGGGGAATATGTAAGCGACGCGAATGGCGAATAAAGCGCCTGATATGCGATGGGCTCGGGTCCAGCTGACGGTAGCGCAAGCGAATGTACTCATCTACATAGGCTATTAGTGCGCGGTTTTTGATTAAACCGTTGCGCGATAGTAATTGCTTTACCTGCTGAGGTCCGAGGCTTGAGTCATATTTTATAATGGCCCTTTTACCCATTTTTTTCAATACACGTTCAAATGCGGCGGCTAACGGATCTTGCGATTTCCGCTGGTGAAACCAGCGAACCGAACTGAACAAGACGATAACGGCGGTTAACAGCAACATAACGACTACCATTTGATAGCTGGATATGCCCTTCAATCCCCAGTTTTCAAATAGATTTCGCTGCGACTGATTATTATAATCGAGTACCCAGTCGTTCCAGCGGTCATTAAACTGATCCATCCAATATTCGACCTGTTTGCCCCAGCCCAAATTGTCCAGTTGGACAAAATCAAACTCGTCAAATAGCGAATCTCTTTGCCGGTATTCATCTAGCAAACTGGCTTCAACCCGGTGCGTCGCAATAGCCGAAGTCGGATCAACCCGCATCCAGCCGCGACCTTCTATCCAGATTTCTGTCCAGGCATGGGCATCGGCATAGCGCACAATCCAGTAGTCCGATAGCGGGTTTTTCTCTGCCCCCTGATAGCCAACCACGACCCTCGCCGGAATGCCCGCCGCACGCGCAAGAAAAACCAGCGCGCCAGCGTAGTGTTCACAAAATCCGCGCTGATAATCAAGCCAGAAACTATCCACTATGTCTTCATCCATAATCGGCGGCTGCAGAGTATAAAAATATTCCTGACGATTGATATAAAGCAACAGATCCTGAATATAATCCAGATCTGAATTAAACAACTGGCGTCGATCTTCGGCCCAACTACGCGATCGTCGGTTGCCCGACTTGGGCAGGCGAGTATAGGTCAGCCTTTGCTGGGTCGTCAGCGGCGTGTCCAGAGAATGTGTCAATGACGATGAAGCACTGTATCGGGTACGATCCAGGATCCGGAAAGAGGAATAAGTAACAAAATCCTGTAATAACTGACCTTGCCGGGGCGTCTTAACCGGTCGATCCAGCGTGACCAGAAATCTTAGTTGGGTGCGCTCCAGCGTCACCGCGTAGTCATACACGGGTGAGTCTTGAGAAAGATCTGCAGGGTCGTCAATCGGCCCCACTCCCCCACGAGTCCAGTTCAAGCCGTCAAATTCATCCAGTACTATCGCGCGCCAATACATCTGGTTGGTATTGGGTGCCTCCCCGGTAAATTTCACACGCATCGCAACCTTGTCAAACAGTTGCAGATCACTTATTGCGCCGGGACTCATGCTGTCCGAAATTCCACTGGAAGCGCTTGTTGTCCCCGGCATACGCCAGATTGGACCGCCCAGGCGCGGAAAAAAAACAAACAAAATCAACATGATCGGTAGTGCCAATATCAGGTATCGGGAGAAATCCTTGAATATCGTGCTAATCGAAAATGAGTTTCTGTTGCCTAACCCAATCCGATTAATGGCCACCAGTGCATTTAAGATCAGTACAATAGGTAATAATTGATAAAATGCTATCCAGGGCTTCTGGGTAAAGAGAAAACCCGCCAACAAAATAAAAAATCCGAGAGACAGCAGCAGGTTAGCGTCGCGGATCCTGGTCGTTTCCAGAATTTTCAATCCGTACATCACCGCGATTAACGCGACTCCCGCATCGCGCCCCGCGAAACGATGAAAGGTCACCAGAACTCCAGCGATTGCCGAAAGGGTAATCAGCAACTTCAACCAGCGTTTCATTTGTAATTGTCTAAAGCGAGAGGCGGCCACAACCGAGATCGCACAGAGCGTGTTAAGTACGCTAATCCACAAGGGAATAAAAAAGTAAAGAGGCAACAGCACCGACTGCTGCGCGAGCACTACCGCAACCATAGGCAGAGGTTGGCTGGCAAATGCCCTCTGGCTCAAGCCATTATCTGTCGACAGATCATCCATTTGAAAATCCCGACGCGGAGTTTTCGTGACCCGCCAGACCATATAAAGCCAAAGCCCGTAAACATCGACGGCGATGGACGTCGTCGTCGCCCTGCCCTATGGATTGCTCGGGTAAACCCAGTGAATAACTTGCATTCTGGCTGGCCGCACCTAATACCAGGCTGGTCAGATACGAAATTCGTGTTTCAATGCCGCAATCGGGAAAGTCGTTCCAATCAAAATGCAACTGCTGGCTCTGATAACCTGCGAATTCGCGCACGAACAATCCGCGCTCACGGCTAAAGGCCTTCCAGTCTACCCGAGATAGTGATTCACCCGGCTGATAAGGTTTAAGGCCGTATAAGTCATCTGAGCCCTTTGCTTTGCTGCCGTCTTCATCCGCTTGACCGCTATCAGCGTGCTTAAAGGTTGACGGCGGTTGTTTCGGCGTTGGGTAGACCAGAATCGGCGTTTCAAAGCGAAACCAGGCCCAGGTTCTCAGCCAACCAAAAGGAAACTGGCTGGTGGCTATAAAACGAGGCATATTCCAATAACCACGCTTATCCGCTTTGATCGGTAAACAAATCGATGCTGCGCCATTTGCCTCCACATCGCACAACATACAATCGGCTTTTCTAAAACCAACGCCGATAGAAAAATGAGGTTTGCCGGTTTCACTAACTAAATTGACCTTGACCGAAAATAACTGGCCGCAAAAAACTTCAGCAACCGGTTGCAAGCTAAAACAGATCCCCTGCAGGTTTTTAAATGTAAAAATAATGGACACCAGGCCAATCCCGACCAATAGAAAAGTTAACAAAAAGGCCAGATTATTCTGATAATTGGTCGCGCCAATCATCATCAATAGCGTCACTATCATCGCCAGATAACCAGCAGCGGTTGGCCAGATGTAAGTTGAACGCTGACTAAGGTGAATATTGTCGGCAACCGGCATGCGGGCGCCGAACCATCGTCGCGATTTTTGCTTGAGTATTTGCAGCATTTTAGTCGGTGTAGTTATCTCGGGACGGGCGTTTGCCGTAGCAGCGTGATTACCGCCGAAGTCGGGTCAGCCTCCTGCGTCGACTGGGAACTCAGGCGATGCGCTGCCACACTCGGCCAAACCGCCTGAATGTCATCGGGAGTGACAAAATCTCGGGCGTGTAAAAATGCCCAGGCTCTGGCCGCTCTAAGTAACGATAACCCGCCGCGCGGCGACAATCCGTGAACCCAGTCTCGACTGGTACGCGTGGCTTGAACCAGCGCTTGCAAATAGTCCAGCAGTGGCTCTGTTACGGTAACAGCCTCCACCTGCTTTTGAAAACCAATTAACTGCTCGGCATTTAACTGCGGTTTAAGCGCCTCAATCTGGCTGCGAGTTTCCTGCCCTTTAAATAACATCCGCTCGACTTCTGCTGCCGGATAACCCAGAGAAATTCGAATTAAAAAACGGTCCAATTGTGACTCGGGCAATGGGTAGGTTCCAATCTGATGAAACGGATTTTGCGTGGCAATAACAAAAAACGGATTTGGCAACTTACGACTGACTCCCTCTGAAGTAACCTGATATTCTTCCATGGCTTCCAGCAAAGCGCTTTGTGATTTGGGGGTCGCTCGATTGACCTCATCGGCCAAAATCACTTGGGTAAATATTGGCCCCTGATGAAATTTAAAAGTCTCGTCACTGCGCCGGTAAATCGCTGTACCAATGATGTCCGCAGGAAGCAGATCGCTGGTAAACTGAATGCGTTGAAAATCCAGACCCAACACTTTTGCCAGTGCGTGCGCCAGCGTAGTTTTACCCATACCCGGCAGATCTTCAATTAGCAGATGTCCTTGCGCCAGCAGACAAGCCAGCGCCAGCCGGATTTGCTCGTCTTTGCCAAGAATGATCTGATTAAGTTGATCGACTACCGGTTTTAAAGTTGAATGCATGCGGCCTGACACCTGGATTGTTTATGACCTGCATAGAATGGTAGAAGCGCTCGAATAATGCAAGTCGCTTGTTAATATCGTATTCATCTTGCACTGTCGACTATCTATCTATTGATTATTCCGCGTCAGATTTTGCATGTACTAATTCGTACTTAATCCCGTCAGGGTCTTTAAAGAAAACCGCATAATAACCCGGCGGCTTATATTCAGGGTATTCACGTGGCGCGCTAACTATCTTAGCGTCAATTTCTTTCAGAGCGGCATAGAATCTGTCCACTTCGGCGCGCGATTTTGCTTTAAAGGCCAGATGATGAAGCGACCCGGGCTTTCTGCGATTGACCGTTTCATCAGCAAACGCACTTCTTGGTGAGGTGATGGCAAATGCCAGGCGTGGATGGGAGTACTCAACCACATAAAAATCATGTGCCTCAATCACCGCATCGGACTTTTTATCGAGCTTAAAAACCAACAGTGGCAAAAGCTTGTCGTAAAAGGGTTCAGCAACACTCATGTCTTTCACGGTAATTTGAATGTGGTCAATGATTGGCTGTATACGCTCCTCTCAAGTTATATGTGAGTGGATCTGAAATTGCACCAGATGCTTAGACCGTGTTTTCTGTACGCTTTTTGAGCGATGCGCTTTCCAGTTCCAGACACTAAGTATTACTTTAATAATGACGTTCCACTTGCACCAATCTGTTTATTTTCACGAAAAAATAACTGAATTTTCATTCATTTATTTAGCTCGCCAACTTCACTCTGGCTCTGTTTATCTAACTTTTTCAACTGATGCAGTTCGTATAGTTTAGCTTCTTTAAGAAACGCATAGTAAGAGGCCACGACCGCCTGTATAAAGCCTCTTTTACCTGAAAAAAGCTGCCGTTGGAAAAAATATTTTTTGATGAAGGTAAGCGGTAAAATAAGAAACAACTTTAAACTGACGCAAGATTTATTATTGATAAGTTTTTCTTTAGCTTTAAGGCAGGAGTACTGATTACTCTTTTCGGTTAAAGCTGCAACACTTCCATAACCATGATGCTCAAATGTCTCATTAATGAAGACTTCTTTCCCATCAACTTTCGCGCTTTCATGCACTAAGTTAGCTTCATTAAATCGCGACTTGGACTTTTTATACAGCCTGAGGTTGTTCGGTTTTTTTGTAAAGCGAGAAGCTTTTTTTCCAATAAAAATATCATTACGCCAGAACCTGACAGCGTCCGCTTCGTCATTTTCAATAACTTGTTTAAAGCGAGAGATTATCGCAGGGTTTAGTGTTTCATCACCATCAAGATTTAGCACCCACTCATTTGAACATAGCGACATTGCATATTGCTTCTGTTTGGCGTAACCCATCCAGGGTTGATGATATACTTTGGCGCCGTACTGCCTGGCAATCTCAACGGTGTTATCGGTACTCCCCGAATCCACCAGAATGACCTCGCTCATATCAGCTACACTGCGCATTACCTTTTCGATATGAGCCTCTTCGTTTTGCGTAATTATAAAGACACTTATAGGTAACAATTCTTGTACACTTCCACCCATTCATAATTCCCGATTGCAAGTAATATTCAGGACGTTGAATGCAACGCCACTCACTTTTCATGAATGAGTTTAGGTTCGTTTTTTGGTAAAAAGTTCAATCTCCAATATTCGAAAAAGTTAACTACATCGCTAAAAGCGCAATCAGTTTTTACGTCTGGCCTTGAAAAATCGCTTTAACAATGTGGCACTTTCTTGCTGCAAAATACCATCGATAATCTGGATCTGGTGATTATGCCCGGCGTGTTGCAGCAACTGGTAAAGGCTTCCGCCTGCGCCTGTGCGCGGCTCTGACGTCGCGAAGACCACTGTGCCAATTCGCGCATGCACCATGGCCATGGCGCACATTGCACAGGGTTCCAAAGTGACGTAAAGGGTGGTGTCGACCAGGCGATAATTGTCTAACAATTTTCCAGCGGTGCGCATCGCGATAATTTCGGCATGAGCGGAAGGGTCATTTTGCGAGATTGGTTGATTAAAACCTTCCGCGATAAGCTGGTTGTTTTTGACGATCACCGCGCCGACTGGAACTTCCCCGAGTGCTTCGGCTTGTCCGGCCAATTCAAGCGCTCGCTTCATCCAGAAGTGGTGCGGTTTGATTTGCTGAGAAGCTTGTTCAGGTTGCTCTGAACTAATCATGAACAGAGAACAAGATCTGTTGGTTGAATTGGTTTAATTGCATTGCCCTCTCCCCTGCCCTCTCCCAGAGGGAGAGGGAGTAAATATATCTATTCCTACTCGATTGTAAATAGGCCTTTTTTGTCTTTTATATTCAAAGACTTATTTTCCTGCTAATTGGTAATACCATGAAAAATACCATGCCCAGAAATTCCTGCTAATCGACACAAAAATCACTGGCTCACACGGTAAATTATTTCTTCGTCGGACCAGGCCGAGCCGGTTTAACAACCGTCAACTCATATCGCGTTGTTCTACCACCACCTGGTAACGGAATGATTATACCCTTGGCAACCAGGTCAGAAAGATCACGGCTGGCTGTTCGATTGGGGCACTTGGTAATGGCTTCATATTTTCTGGTGGTTATTCCACCCTCAAAGCCCTTTCGCCCTTCAGCAAAAATCCGCGACACCATCCTCGCCTGCCGGTCGTTCAGCTGGCCGCCATAGGCTTCGTAGAAACGTGTCTTGGCCAGTACAAAACCCACTTCTTCCCGGGCAATTTCCTGTGCTTTGGTTATTGTATCAGCGAAATAATCCAGCCATACGTTAACATCCATGCTTCCGCGGCTGGCTTTCTCCAGCTGCAGGTAATAGGATTTTTTATCCCCCTCTATTGCCGTGGCAAGACAAGCCGTGGTTGGATAGCCGAGAGACTGCGAAAGTGCATGGTCAGCGATCGCCCTGCCAACTCGCCCATTACCATCATCGAAGGGGTGAATCACTTCAAACCAGAGATGAGCAATACCTGCTCGGGTAATCCCGGGTATTGTCTTATTCCCGCTCATGGTACTGGTCTGGTTGTACCATCCGGTAAGCTTCGCCATTTCATCAGGCACCCGAACCGTTGGTGGAGCCTCGTAGTGAACCTTTTCCCGACCGTAAGGCCCACTCACTATTTGCATTGAGGAAGGATCGTTGCGGTATGCGCCTCGCAGAGCAGGCGTGTAGCGCTGCTCCGGGACAGCCATGGTTTGCCACTTGCCCAGCAGCTCATGCGTCAGAGACGTTCGCCAATTCTTGCGAACATCTACTAGCAGCGAAGCTGCTCCGGCAGCTTTGTGGTCTAAGTTATCCGGTAGCGTATCTGACGTAATCAAAGAGAGTAGCGAAGACCTGACAGATTCCCTATCCAGATCCTCGCCCTCGATCGCACTGGTTTTGATGGCCTCAGAAAGCATCAAATCGATCGTGGCATCCTCTTGAGATGCCATAGGAAGTGCATCAAAGCTGCCGGCCAGACGCTCTGAGTTCAGGCGAAACTCTGCCTCTCGGTCTTTGAGCGCGTTCTCGTCATAGCGGAAATCGGGCCAATCGGGTTGTTGCCATATCCACTTCATGGCGTGATTGTAGCATTTATTCACGCCATATTATAGTTATATCAGGCGTGTTTATAGCTCTGAATCACGCCACGCTCGTTCAAAAAGCGATATCTAAGTGCCGACCGCTGATACCATGATTACACCAGTCTCCCACTCATGGTATCGCTGCTTTTTGTGTTACAGCGTGCTTAAAATACCATTGTTCGACGTCAACTATCTTGTCCGGTTCGCGACAATTATGATGGCCGGTTGCACGAAAATCATAAAATCATCAGACAGTCTACTAATCGACTCGCCCTATGCGGTCGCTATATTGCCGCCAATTACCTGCACATCAGGATAAGTTGTCTTGACCCACGAAAATCATCAGACAGTCTACCACTCGACTACTTCTCTCGGTTTGGGATCCGCTACATTGTAAAAAAATACAGCGACATCGCAGCAAAAAAAGAAATTTCAATGTCTGAAAAACACATTGGCCCACATACCATCCGCCATTCGACAGCAATGCATCTGCTCAAATCAGGCAACGAAATCAACATGGTCGGTATCTGGCTGGGACACGCCAGCATAAACACCACTCATGCTTACTTAGAAATTGATCTGGAAATGAAAAAAGAAATGCTAGCTAAAACGGCGCCTCCAATTGGCTCTGAAAAATCTTCACCGTATTTATGGAAGCAAGATAAAATAGTGCGATGGCTGGATTCTTTGACAACACCAAAGAAATTATGTGTAGCTAATTGAGAAAATTAATCGAGGATAGAAGATGAATAGCAAACAACTCAACATAACTTACGGCTTCACATAACATTATCATCTGGTTGTTTACCTGGAGCCACTAGAGCCGCAGGGCTGGAGCGATGAGCAAGTGGCAGAGCGTTGGTTAAGGACTTACCCCGGACGACTCGACAAGCCTGAAAATGCGAAGCAAAGGGAATTGAAGAAACAAGCCATTATGGGTGATAAAGACAAGCTCAAGAAGTATCGTAAACGGTTGGGGAGTTTGTCATGGTTTATGGGGCGGTTGAATGAACCTTTGGCCAAACTAAGCAATCAGCAAGATTGTTGTACGGGGCGATTCTGGGAAGGACGTTTCTCTTCTCAAGCGCTTTTAGATGAAGCGGCAGTATTTTCCTGTATGGCTTACGTCGACTTAAACCCGGTAAGAGCACGAATAACTGAAAAACTCGAAGGATCGAATAACACCTCAATCAAACGTCGAATTGATGAGTTGAAAAATATTAAGCCGATTAATGTTCAGGCTCACTTAGATACTTCCATCACTTCGCTCTCCAACAAACTCAACAGCAAAATCCTGCCAGTGCCCCTTAAAGATTATATTGGGTTAGTGGAATGGGCGGGTAAATCCATTATTTATCCCAATAAAGGAAGCCTTCCGGCTAACGTCAGGTCGTCGCTGGAACGACTTAACCTTCAACCGAATCATTGGCTGAAACAGGTGGAAAACTTTGGCCGTCATTATGGCTGTGTGATTGGCCCGGTTGAGAAAATTAGAGACAAAGCCAAACAGTTGAAACGGCGATGTTTGAAAGGGATTTCTGCGGCTTGTCAGTTGTATCAATCATCAAGCTAACCTAGCGTTATTCATCAAGCAAATATCTAAACTCCACTGTCGCGGAGGGCTTTTGCTGCCTGTAACTCCGGCTTTTTTTCAAAATACTCCCAAAACTCTGTCTTTCTCAGCAATTCATGAAAAAACGCGGCGCAAATTCTAGAGCGAGGATTGTTTTAGGGACTTTAGCTTTTTAGTTAGTAGACTGTCTAATATTTATTTTGTAATATTTATTTTTAACTGTGTATGGCACGCTGCTTGGCGTCCCTTTCTTTATTGCTATCCTCGACCGCTTCAACCGAGTTGATTTTCGTTTCAATGTAATCCTGCGGAAGTGATGTTTCATTTGCACCAACCAGAACATGATTTACATACCAAGAATACGGTTTTAAGTTTTCATCTATATTCGTAGCAATGTAGGTTGTTGCAGTTATCGAAGAGCCGTCATGAGCTATGACTGTTACTTCCTTTTCATCGTATCCATACCTAAGGCCCGAGCTATGATGATTTCTGGTGTATGAGTTGAAATAAGAAGCGGTGTATCCTGTTAGTTGGTCCGACAAGATCAACAACCAACAGAGAGTACACCGCATGACCGATAATAATGTTATTCAACTCAAT
>Ga0316209_1000444_pt1 | contig 74559 bp, 71 predicted proteins | sample 6monopyrite_MG_FD_204945 | JGI IMG/M metagenome (GOLD analysis project Ga0316209, IMG submission 204945) | Microbial mat bacterial communities from mineral coupon in-situ incubated in ocean water Damariscotta River, Maine, United States -... | ecosystem: Environmental > Aquatic > Marine >... | reverse complement strand
TTTCGAATACATAGAAGTTTTTTATAACCGACAACGCAGACATGCTTTTTTAAACTACATGACACCTGTAGAATACGAAGAAGAATATGCCAGCAATTAAATCGTCCGTTTTATTGGGGGAAGCTCATATCACGACCTTCTGCCATCTGCTATAATTCGCGCCCTTAATCTATAAGCAATGAGTTTGGCCTATGTTCCGTTTAGGGTGTGAGAATCGCGTTTGTGTTCAAAATGAAGTTTTATCCGGTTTAACCGTTGCCCTGGCATTAGTTCCCGAGGCGGTGGCATTTGCTTTTGTTGCTGGCGTGGAACCACTGGTTGGTTTGTATGCGGCCTTTATGGTGGGTTTACTGGCGTCTATTTTTGGTGGCCGACCAGGTATGATCTCTGGAGCAACAGGCGCTATGGCGGTTGTTATGGTGGCACTGGTTGCGCAACATGGCGTGGAATACCTGTTTGCCACCGTCGTTCTCACAGGAATAATACAAATACTTGCCGGTGTCTTTAAGCTGGGTAAGTTTATACGCATTGTGCCGCACCCAGTGATGCTGGGCTTTGTAAATGGCCTGGCCATCGTTATATTTTTAGCGCAAGTTCAGCACTTTCAAATTGATGTGGATGGCGCAACACAATGGATGTCTGGACAGCCGCTAATGATTTTTGCGGGTTTAATTGTTCTTACAATGGCCATTATTCACTTTTTACCTAAATTAACTACGGCTATTCCATCATCACTTGTCGCGATTGTAGTTGTTTCTTTTATGGTGATAGGCCTAAATATTGATACCAATACAGTCGGTGATTTAGCCTCTATTGAAGGTGGCCTGCCGCAGTTCCATATTCCAGATGTTGCGTTTACGTTTGAAACCTTAAAAATTATTTTTCCATATGCCTTTATTCTTGCGGCGATTGGCTTAATTGAGTCACTGTTAACCTTAACCTTAATCGATGAAGTAACGAATACACGGGGTCGTGGCAACCGTGAATGTATTGGTCAGGGTATTGCAAATACGGCGACTGGTTTTTTCGGTGGCATGGGTGGTTGTGCGATGATTGGCCAGAGTATGATTAATGTAAACTCCGGTGGCCATCAGCGCTTATCGGGTGTTTCAGCGGCGTTATTTTTACTCGCGTTTATTTTGTTTGCATCAAGCCTGATTGAACAAATACCAATGGCCGCTCTGGTTGGTGTTATGTTTATCGTCGTAATTGGTACGTTTGAATGGTCGAGTATTCGTATTTTTGGAAAAATTCCAAAGCATGACGCCTTTGTGTTGGTATTAGTTTCTGGTGTTACTGTTGCAACCGATCTAGCAATGGCGGTTGTTGTGGGTGTTATTGTTTCAGCATTGGTTTTTGCATGGGAGCATGCCAAGCATATTAATGTTACGTCACTCATTGATGAGAATGGCTCAAAAGTGTATGAGCTTAACGGGCCACTGTTTTTTGGTTCGGTGAAAAACTTCCGTGAATTATTTGTACCTGAAAATGACCCTGATGATGTGATTATCGAATTTCAAAATTCTCGTGTAACGGATCACTCTGCGATTGAAGCAATTGATTCATTGGCCGAACGCTATATACAAGCGGGTAAAAAATTGCATTTACGTCACTTATCTGAAGAGTGTAAAACCTTGTTAGATAAAGCCGGTGATTTGGTTGAAGTAAACCGTATGGAAGATCCTAGCTATCACGTTGCTGATGATAAACTAGCTTAAAATTTATTAGCTTACATAAAAAAACCCAGCTTATAGCTGGGTTTTTTTATGGGTTTAATAGCTTGAGGGTATATGAGCCTGTATGTCTTTTACATTATGTCGTACCAGGTTTTTATCGATGGCTGATACTACAAACTTGTTTGTTTCATGGCCTAAATTTTTTCTAAGATCACCTAAAAACTTTGGTGGAGACATTAAAATTAGCTTTTTGAATTCACCCTTATTACGTGCGGAGTTTAAATGCTGGCTTAATGACCTTGCAAAAACGGTTCTATCATTATCTCCGTGTGTATTGTCTGTACTTGTTAGCCTGGACTGTCGGCCTTCTTTTTGTTGACTACCGGTTAGCTGGCTTTTATGATTTCTACTGGTACTGTGCGTAAAACCTTTGAGTTCCTTCAGTGTGTTTTTTGATTCAGTCGATTCAACTTCAAAAATTTTTGCACGGCTGCTTTCTGCAACTACGACCCATGTTTTAGACATTTATAAACTCCTACAGTTGATTAAACTCGGACAGACACTTATCGATAGGGTTAAACAATTACCGTCATGTGCGACCGAAGTGAATGAGTGCTATAACCATTACCTCTCAATTTGTTTATCAGTATTATTAATATACAATCGACCAGGTGATGTTTGGCAATTCAAATTGTTTATAGTTTCGATTACTTTATTTAATAGTGTTGGTCATGGTGACTTAGGCATAAATAAACAGACTTTTTAAATCGAAATAACCTGGCTAAGTTAATGATATTTCGATCATATTCACATGGACATATTACAAAGTTACTGGATTGCAATTAGGTAATATTCAGTTATGTTGGTATATTAGTAATTGGTAAATTAGACGAATGGTACAAGGCTTACATGACTGAATCTGTCGAATCATCAGAAGAAATTATATCTAAAACCACTTGTCCATACTGCGGCGTAGGTTGTGGCGTTATTGTTAGCCGTGAACAGGGCGAATATAAAGTGCGTGGCAATCCTGACCATCCAGCTAATTTAGGCCGTTTATGCTCAAAAGGTGCGGCTTTAGCGGAAACGCTGGATGATGAAGGCCGTATGTTGTACCCACAAATTAATGGTATGCAGTCTACGTGGGATGAAGCCTTTGAACTAATGACTAAACGTTTTCAACGCTGTATTGATAAGTATGGGCGTGACTCGGTGGCTATGTATGTTTCGGGGCAGCTGCTTACCGAAGACTATTACGTTGCTAATAAATTGATGAAAGGATTTATTGGCAATGCCAACATTGATACTAATTCTCGACTGTGTATGTCATCTGTAGTGGCTGCTCAAAAGAGGGCGTTCGGTGCAGATTCTGTGCCCTGTTGTTATGAAGATATTGATCGTACTAATTTAATCGTGCTTGTTGGTTCTAACACGGCCTGGTGTCACCCGGTGATTTTTCAACGCATTCGTCAGGCGCAGAAAAACAACCCCAATTTAGATGTGGTGGTGATTGATCCACGCAAAACAGCGACCTGTGATATTGCGAGTATGCACCTGGCGATTACTTCAGGAACAGATTCATTGCTTTTTAATGGCCTGCTAACGTATCTAAATGATAAGGGTGAAGTGAATAAACCCTTTATAGATAATTGCGTAGAAGGTGCAGATGCCGCTTTAAATGCAGCTTATGAATCATCTGCAGAGATGACAGGCCTGGCCAAAAAGTGTGGCTTAGAACTCGATCAGCTTGAACGTTTTTATGCTTTATTTGCACGCAAAGAGAAAGTGCTGACTTTATATTCGCAAGGTATTAATCAAAGTAGTTCAGGTGTTGATAAAGTAAATTCTATTATTAACTGCCACTTATTATCTGGTCGGATTGGCAGGCCAGGGATGGGGGCATTTTCACTTACTGGGCAACCCAATGCAATGGGTGGTCGTGAAGTCGGTGGCTTAGCTAATCAGTTAACGGCACATATGGATCTTGAAAATAAACAGCATCGTTCTTTAGTTCAGCAACACTGGCAGTCACCTCACATTGCAGATAAAGCAGGCTATAAAGCAGTCGATTTATTTGAGGCCATTTTAGATGACAAGATTAAAGTGCTATGGGTGATTGGTACTAACCCCGCGGTGAGTATGCCAAGCAGTAAGCGTGTTAGAGAAGCCTTGTCTCATTGTGAACTTTTAATTGTGCAAGACTGTATGCAAAATACAGATACTGCCGATTTAGCCCATGTACTTTTACCCGCTTCAACCTGGGGTGAGCGCAATGGTATGGTGACAAATTCTGAACGACGTATTTCTCGTCAACGTGCATTTCGTGAGTCGCCGGGTGAAGCGATGGCGGATTGGCAAATCATCTGTCAATTTGCACAAAAAATGGGCTATCACGCTGCATTTTCATATGAATCACCTAGAGAAATCTTCAATGAATTTGCCGCTTTAAGTGGTAAAGAAAATAATGCTTCACGTGATTTTGATATATCAGCCTGTGCCGACTTAGATAAAAAAGCCTATGAATCATTTGTGCCATCACAGTGGCCTATTACATTTAAAAATCCTCTAGGAACAGCGCGTTTATTTGAAGACGGTCATTTTTTTACGCCCTCGGGTAAGGCACAAATGATTCCTATCACGCCAAAATCGGCGGTTCACCCTACAACGGATGAATACCCATTAGTTTTAAATACAGGGCGTATTCGCGATCAATGGCATACCATGACGCGGACAGGAAAATCGCCTACTTTATCGACTCATTTTTCCGAGGCCTTTGTTCACCTACACCCTGATGATGCTAAACAATATAAAATTGTTGAAGATGACCTGGTGTGTGTGGAAAGTGCCTGGGGGGAGATTACAGTCCGTGCCTTAATCAGCGCGGATGTTCCCAGAGGCATGGTGTTTTCACCTATTCACTGGAATGACCAATACGCTTCAAACGCTGTAATAGGTAGCGTAGTTAATGATGCCTGTGACCCTATTTCAGGGCAGCCGGAGTTTAAACATACCCCGGTATCTATTAAGCCGGTTAAAAAAGCATGGTATGGATTTTTATTATCACGCCGCCAATTAGATCTATCTACACAAGACTACTGGAACTTAAATAAGGGCAGTGGATTGTGGCGTTATGAAATAGCTGGAAATGAAACCCCTAAGGTTTGGTCTGATAAGGCGCGCAACTTACTTTGTGCTAGCGAAGAAAATGTATCCTGGATGGAGTATTTTGATCAGTCTGCACAATGCTATCGTGCGGCACGTTTAGTGGGTAACAACTTAGAGAGCTGTATTTTTATTAGTCCAAATCCACATTTGCCCAGTCGTGACTGGTTAATGGCTTTATTTAAAAAAGCCAGCTTAGATGATAAGGATAAAATGTTTTTATTATCAGGTCGCTCAAATGATGCCTTCGAAGATGCTGGAACTAATATCTGTGCTTGTTTTGGTGTTGGTAGAAACACTATAGTTAAAGCGATTAAAGAAAAAAATATCAATTCAGTGGAAGCTATTGGTAATGCATTACAAGCAGGGACAAATTGTGGTTCATGTATACCCGAATTAACTGCTTTATTAGCAGAAGCGGCTAATAATTAAGAGGGTAAAAATGTGGTGATATACCGATGAAAACCTTATTACTGGCCAGACACGCAAAATCAAACTGGGGTGATAAAAACTTCAGTGATTTTGATAGGCCGTTAAATGAAAGTGGCGAAGTAGATGCGCCTATTATGGCCTCATATTTACAAAGATGTGGTTATCTAATTCATCAAATTATTAGCAGTGATGCTGCACGCGCACTGGCAACGGCTGAACAATATAAAAAATATTTAACGCCAGATCAGGATGTAATAACCCATCACGATTTATATTTAGCATCTGTAGAGACGATTACTGGCATTGTTGCGCAAATTTCGCCGGCTTATGGTGCTGTTATGGTTATTGGGCATAATCCTGGAATGTCAGATGCGCTAAATTATTTTAGCAAAGATAGTTTCGATGATATGTCGACTTGCAGTGTGGGCATAATCCAGTTTGAAGTATCAAATTGGCTTGATATTACAGCGGGTAGTGGAGAGGTACTGAGTTTAGAAAGCCCTAAAACGATTAAAAATAAAATTGAAAAATAAAATTTAATTATTCTCTGCTTTCATACACGGCCATAATGGCCTTTAACTCAATTGTGAGAGATGTTATTTCTGCGTCACTAAATTCCTCAAGCCCTTCAGTGCTTTCCCCCGCTTCCAGGCTTGCAATTATCGCATTAACTGACTCACAACCCATTGCGCATATCGTTTCTACTGCTTGAGTTACTTTATGCTCATTCATCGTAATCGGTGACTCTTGTGCTGTGTTTTCTATTTGCTGCTTTCTAGTTGCTTTGATGTATGTTGCAACCAGTTCTGAAACGTTGGGTATTTTAAATATTCTTTGCTATTTATATAATGCAGTACTTTATTTAGTCTGTAAAACCGGACTACAGATTCAATGCGCAATATTTCTTTACCATTACTATCAAAAAATATTAATGAAGGGGCAAATGTCAGATTAAGGTCTTCAGCCCATTGTTTGGCCGTCGTCTTGTTACCTGTAGGCGTAACAACGGGTGTATCTTTTTGTGTATTAATTTGCACAATATCGAGATTACGCAGCTGCTTAATGACCTCAGGTTGATTTAGTGTGTCGCCATGTAGTACGTCACAGGCGTGACAACGAGGGTGTTCAAACAAAACGAGCAGTGGTTTACTTTTGTTATGCCTGGTTAAATCTAGAGAGTCTTGAATAAATAACTCATTTTCATTCAGCTCTTCAAGGCCGTAGCTAAGCGCCAGCTCTGCACGAGATAAATAGTCTCTATAGGATTCACGTAAATAATGTGCATCGGCTACATATTCGAGGGCGGCTCGAAATTGATACTTAGGCCTAAACCCTGGTAGCTTAAGGGCCAGTTGACCATTAGTAGTGTAGAACAACAGGGTCGGTGTGAAATTCATACGGCGGTGAGAGGCATATGTTTTTTCAGTCCATTTACGATTGTTAAAATCGGTAACAGTACGCGCACCGCGCACATCAATAGAAATCACATTAAAGTGTTTTTGTGTATAGTCCCTAATGCTCGGGTCGCCCCAGGTACCCTCCAGTAATGCCTTGCAATACGCACAGTCCTTACGGCCAAAATAAATGATCATACCTTGCTTGCCATCTTTTCTAGCCTCTTCAAGGCTGTCATTTAAGTCAAGAAAGCTCAGGCTGAACCAGTCGGGTACATCCAGTGATTCGCTTAGCGGGGAATCATTAAACATAAGAGCATCTTTGTTTTGCACTGCATAGCTTGCACTACTGACTAAGCAAAGAATGAGTGAGAATAATTGGATACGTAAAAATATGTTCATATTATAGTGATGCAATGGTGGCCTGTATTTTTTTAGTATTTTTCATAATAGCGACTTTATAAGTGGATGTCTTTGATCTATATAGGTTAACTGCTTTTATGTGCCCGCTGCATATATTCATGGCTACGCATTTCGAGTAGACGGCTAACGGTGCGCTTAAACTCGAATTTAAGCTGTCTCCCGGTGTACAGCTCTTCCGGCTGGCCATCGGCACTGGCAAGTAAGTTTACATTGCGATCATAAAATTCATCAATCATATTAATAAAACGTTTGCCTTTGTCATTGTGGCTGTCATCCATCTTCGGGATATTGCTCACCAAAACAGTATGATATTGCCGCGCAATTTCAATGTAATCAGCAGATCCACGTTGATCGCCGCATATTACGTTAAAATCTAGCCAGATTATGTCGTTGGCATGCAGCACAGTATCGATAAGGCGATAGTTGATATGCACTTTGTGCTGTCGCTGAGCAGGTGAGGTGGTCATTTCAAGCAGCCTGTTTTCTAATGCCGCCTGAGTGCCGCCAGTTGTTAGGTACCAGGTATCAGCTTTTTCTAGCAGTCGAAGGCGATGATCAACCGGGCCATTTAATTCAATAGTATGCATATGTTGTTTGATGAGCGCTATCGCAGGCAAAAAGCGTTCTCGTTGCAGGCCATTTTTATATAAATTGTCAGGCGGTAAGTTAGATGTAGCAACGACGCTTATGCCTTCTTCAAACAGGGTATTAAGTAAGCCGTAAAGTAACATTGCATCGGTAATATCGGATACATGAAATTCATCCAGACAAAGTAGCTTGTAGCGTGAGGCAAAAGAGCGGGCGATATGTTGAAGAGGATTTTTTTGTTCGTGCAGTAAACTGAGCTGGTCATGAACGGCCTGCATAAAATGGTGAAAGTGCAGCCTTAGTTTTTGATGTTTGAACCCATGCTCTTCGCTCAAGGTATCAAAAAACATATCCATCAGCCAGGTTTTCCCTCGGCCGACATCACCCCATAAATAAATCCCCTGGGGAGGTTTTGGCGCTATTTTGAAAAATGATTGGAATTTAAATTTAAATGTGTGGGTTTGTGATTGGTATAGCTTAAGTTCGTGCTGTAGTTCGGCCAATTGTTTAACGGCTAGTTCCTGCGCCGCATCACAATCATAATGCTTCAGCTGGAGCTGTCTATTGTATTCATCTGAAATGCGCATAAAATATATTTATAGCCTTTAATTATATAAATATCAGCTAGATAGAGAGTTAATTTAAATTAGATTATAATATGTTCCATGCACTAACATTTTCGCTATTAAATCACGGAAGATAGAATTTGATTATGACGTATACCGACGATAAATACAGGACAATTCCATAAAATCGCAGATCTAATAAAATCAAACGCTTTGATGAATGTAGGGGTTCAGGCTTTTCTTCATTTCTATATGTTTATAGCGAATACAAGTCATTGAGAAACATATGAAAATTTGCTAATATTCACCACGTTTTCAGTGTCTCCTAAATTCTATCTATAAGGCCCAAATTAACCCAATGACACGCTATATATTTATCACCGGTGGTGTAGTTTCCTCCCTTGGAAAAGGCATTGCTGCTGCTTCCCTTGGTGCCATTTTAGAGGCACGCGGCCTTACCGTTAAAATGCTCAAGCTTGACCCTTACATAAACGTTGACCCCGGTACTATGAGTCCGTTTCAACATGGTGAGGTATTTGTAACCGAAGACGGTGCAGAGACTGACCTTGATTTGGGGCATTATGAACGTTTTGTAAATTCTCGTACATCTCAAGCCAGTAACTTTACTTCGGGTCGTATTTACGAAACGGTTATTCGTAAAGAACGTCGTGGTGAATACCTGGGGGGAACCGTACAGGTTATACCGCACATTACCGATGAAATTAAACGCAGCATTATTGAAGGCGCAAAAGGTGCTGATGTTGCGATGGTAGAAATTGGTGGCACGGTAGGCGATATTGAATCATTGCCTTTCTTAGAGGCTATTCGCCAGATGGGTGTCGAGCTGGGGCATGATCGTGCCTTATTTATGCATCTTACCCTGGTGCCTTACATTCGCTCGGCGGGTGAAGTTAAAACTAAACCGACTCAACACTCGGTTAAAGAATTACGCTCTATTGGTATTCAGCCTGATATTTTATTGTGTCGTTCTGAAGAATACCTGGCGATTGAAGAACGCCGTAAAATTTCCTTATTTACCAATGTGGAAGAAAAGGCGGTTATCTCCGCAAAAGATTTAGACCATATCTACAAGATTCCGCAATGGCTACATGATCAGGGCCTGGATAATATTGTTGCTGAAAAATTACACCTAGATCTACCAGCAGCAGACTTGTCTGACTGGCAGGCCGTAGTTCATACGCTGGAAAACCCAGAGTCTGAAGTGACTATTGGCATGGTTGGTAAGTATGTTGATTTAACGGAATCTTATAAGTCGCTGAATGAATCGCTGGCGCATGCTGGCATTCAAAACAAGGCAACCGTGCACATAAAGTATATCGATTCAGAAACGCTCGAAAGCGGTGATATGAGCCAGCTAGAGCTGCTCGATGCGATTTTAGTTCCAGGTGGTTTTGGTAAGCGCGGTGTTGAAGGCAAAATTGCAGCCGTACAGTATGCACGTGAAAACAAGATTCCATATTTAGGTATTTGCCTTGGTATGCAAGTCGCTGTTATCGAGTTTGCGCGTCATATGGCTGGTTTACTGGATGCACACAGTACCGAGTTTAATAAGAAAACTGAAAATCCTGTTATTGCATTGATTACCGAATGGAAATCTGAGTGCGGCGCGACTCAAACACGTGATGAAAATTCAGATTTAGGCGGCACTATGCGCTTAGGTGCTCAGCCATGTAATTTACAAAGTGGCTCTAACATCAGCCGTATTTATGGCTCTGAAACTATTTCCGAACGCCACCGTCACCGTTATGAGTTTAATAACACTTACCTTGAAGCACTAGAAGCAAAAGGCCTTGTTTTTTCAGGACGCTCAGTGGATGGCAATCTGGTTGAAGTGGTAGAGATAGCCGATCACCCCTGGTTTGTCGCTTGTCAGTTCCATCCCGAATTTACTTCTACACCGCGTAAAGGTCATCCATTATTTACCGCCTTTATTAAAGCGGCATGTACGCATCGTGATACAGGTAATACTGCAGAAGGTAACGCTTAAATGGAATTCAATGGCATAAAAGCTGGTTTAGACCAGCCACTTTTCCTGTTCGCAGGCCCTTGTGTCATCGAATCTGAAGCAATGGCGATGAGCACAGCGGAGCAGCTAAAAGAAATCACCACAAAACTTGGTATTCCTTTTGTGTACAAGTCATCCTTCGATAAAGCGAATCGCTCATCGATGGAAAGCTTCCGCGGCCTGGGCATGGCAGAGGGTTTACGCATTTTACAGAAAGTAAAAGATGAACTGGATGTGCCTGTTATTACAGACGTACATGAAGACACCCCCATGGATGAAGTGGCGGACGTTGTAGATGTATTACAAACACCCGCGTTTTTATGTCGTCAAACCAACTTTATTTTAAAAGTCGCTGCGGCCGGTAAGCCGGTTAATATCAAAAAGGGTCAGTTTATGGCGCCCTGGGATATGAAACATGTTGTCGACAAAGCACGCACCACTGGCAACGAACAGTTAATGGTATGTGATCGTGGCGTATCATTTGGTTACAACAATCTGGTATCTGACATGCGTGCCCTGGCGGTAATGCGTGATACAAATTGCCCGGTTGTATTTGATGCAACCCATTCGGTACAGCTGCCTGGTGGTCAGGGGACAACCTCTGGTGGGCAGCGTGAACATGTACCCGTATTGGCCAGAGCAGCAGTTGCTGCAGGTATTTCTGGCTTATTTATGGAAACCCACCCTGATCCCGCTAAAGCATTAAGTGATGGTCCTAATGCCTGGCCGCTTGGAAAAATGGAAGCCTTATTGGCGCGTTTGAAAGATATCGACCATTTGGTGAAGTCTTCACCGTTTGAAGAAACACTGCTGTAATAGCGCAGTGTAGTGGTGCAGTTGCAAGGTTAATTAGGGTGTTGTAAAACGCCTGCAACAACCTTGTTTTATAGTGATAAATAAAATTAAGAAGTAAATATAAATACCTGAAAGTATTGAGGAAAACATGTCAAAAATTAAGAAAATAATTGCTCGTGAAATTCTGGACTCTCGTGGTAATCCTACCGTTGAAGCAGATGTCATTTTAGAAAGCGGTATCCGCGGTCGAGCGGCTGTGCCATCTGGCGCATCAACCGGCGCACGTGAAGCAATAGAGCTGCGCGACGACGACAAGGCACGCTACATGGGCAAGGGTGTTTTAAAAGCAGTTGCCAATGTAAACGGCGTAATACAAGACGCATTAGTCGGTGTAGATTGCCGTGAGCAACAGGCGATCGACGACATCATGATCAAGCTTGATGGTACGCACAATAAAGAAAACCTGGGGGCAAATGCATTACTCGCGGTTTCTCTAGCATCAGCACATGCTGCCGCTGCGTTTGAAAAGAAAGATCTATTTGATTACCTGGGTAACGGTACATTCAAATTACCCGTTCCTATGATGAACATTATCAACGGTGGTTCACACGCAGATAACAGCGTAGACCTGCAAGAATTTATGATTCTTCCCGTTGGCGCACCATCATTTAAAGAAGCACTGCGTTACGGCACAGAAGTATTCCACACGCTGAAATCTGTTTTAGCCGGTCGTGGCATGAGCACAGCGGTAGGTGACGAAGGTGGTTTCGCACCAAACCTGTCATCTAACGAAGAAGCCATTGAAGTTATTTTAGAAGCGATTGAAAAAGCCGGCTTTGTAGCGGGCAAAGATATTTACCTGGGTTTAGACGTAGCAAGCTCTGAGTTCTATGAAAACGGTGAGTACGACCTGGCATCTGAAGGTCGCAAATTATCTGCAGAAGGCATGATCGACTACCTGGCAGCCTGGGTTGATAAGTACCCCATCATCACCATTGAAGATGGTTTAGATGAAGCCGACTGGGATGGCTGGAAGAAGCTAACAGAACGTTTAGGCGACAAAGTACAATTAGTGGGGGATGATTTGTTTGTAACAAATACAAGCATCTTCAAAGAAGGTATTGATAAAAACATCGCTAACTCAATTCTGATTAAGTTTAACCAGATCGGTACATTGAGCGAAACGCTTAACGCGATCAATATGGCGCATGACTCTGGTTACACCGCAGTTGTTTCTCATCGTTCAGGTGAAACAGAAGACAGCACCATCGCAGATTTATGTGTAGCAACTGCAACGGGGCAAATCAAAACAGGTTCACTATCTCGTTCTGATCGTGTCGCTAAATATAACCAGCTACTACGTATTGAAGAAACTTTGGGTGATAAAGCAGTTTACGCAGGTAAGGCTGCATTTAAACACCTGAGTTAATTACAATTTAAATTAGCCGCTACAAATTCTAATTGTTATTAATAGCAGCTAATTTAACTAACAATAATTCTAGCAACACACTCGGGAAGCACACTGCTTGAAATGGTTACTTTCACTCCTCAGCGTTTTGTTTCTGCTATTGCAGTACAAACTGTGGGTGGGTGATGGTGGCATCCCCGATGTGCTGCATCTAGAAAAAGAAGTAGAAAAACAACTACAGCATAAACAACAGCTAGAAGAGCGCAATGCCGCTTTAGCCGCTGAAGTAAAAGACCTTAAACAAGGTTTAGATGCCATCGAAGAACGTGCCCGCAGTGAAATGGGGATGATTCGTAAAGATGAGCAGTTCTATCAAATTCTTAAATCATCCAGTACTCACTAATGCCTAAAACCGTAAGCGCACAAAATCCAGTTCAATACTGGGCAATCATTCCTGCCGCTGGTGCAGGTAAACGTATGCGGGCCAACCGACCTAAACAGTATTTACAGCTGCACGGCATAACGGTGTTAGAACATACACTAAACAGGCTGTTGTCCATGGAGTTGGTAACAGGTGTCGTTTTATCCATTAGTGAAGCTGATGAATACTGGGCGGATTTAAATTACCAAACAACAAAACCCTTACTCATTGCCAAGGGTGGTAATGAGCGCAGTGATTCAGTGCTAAATGCATTAACGTTATTAAATGAACATATTGATAATGCACAAGAAGTTTATACCCTGGTACACGATGCTGCACGACCCTGTGTACGCACAGATGATATTGAAAAATTAATTAAGCAGGCCAGTGATGAAAATGGTGGACTACTTGCCCTGGCGGTACGCGACACCATGAAGCGATCAGATAATACTAATAATGTATTAAAAACAGTCGATCGAAATAACCTATGGCATGCGCTAACGCCACAAATGTTTCGTTTAGATTTATTAACAGATGCATTACAAACGGCACAAGAAAAAAACCTGACTGTAACCGACGATGCCTCTGCAATGGAACTGGCAGGGTACAAGCCTAAATTAATTGAAGCCCATGAAGACAATATAAAAATAACACGGGCGTTTGATCTGGAATTGGCCGAGTTGTATATAACCAAGCAGAGCTAGAGGGGCTTCGCTTAAGCAAAGCTCTATTCTAAAGCATAGACTTCAATCTTTCACGCTACTCCATTTATGTCTGCAATACATATTAAATTGCGCTTAAATTTCTTTGCCTGTCATTTAGTATTTACAATTTACGGAAAAAGCAGTAAATATGTAAATCGATACTATAATTGAGATTAAAATGCGATAAATAGAAAGAGCTTAAGCATTAATACCTTATTGTTAAATAATGCACCTATGGCAATGCACCTATGGCAGTAAAATGAGGATGTTAGCTGCAAAATTTATTCTTGAAAAAGCGCCATTGGATCAATTTACTACCGTCGATGGTAGTAACTATGGCGGTATCCGCCAAATGAAAAAAACTGGCACCGAACGCTGGTTATAGAGTAATTAAATAATGAGATTTCTCTTTAGTAGTATTGAAGTAAACAATCTTAAGCAATACCTTATGTCACGGTTCACGGTTTTGCTGTCCTTTCTCTTGATCTTACTTGTTTCCTCTTATGTGGTATTTTCAATGGCCATTACTGCTAAGAATCATGACAGCATGTTGATTGATCTTGTGGGCAAGCAAAGAATGCTGATTTATAAATATGCCAGTAGCGTTAATCAGGCACTGATAGGCCTCGCATCTACAGATTTTGAAATGGTGTTGCGGGAAAAAAAGAAGGCGAATTTAACATCGGAAGAATTTGAAAATATCCAGAAAATTTTACGTGATGGCGGTGAAATCACTGCGGATGTTTCTATTTATCAACATGAAGATATAAGCGAAACAGATGCAATAATGAATATCACATATATTTCACCGCTGACAAATGAAGAAATAATCTCTCACTTAAAAAATATCGATATAAAGTGGCGTGAATTAAAACGGATTTCCTTATTAAACCTGAGAGCAGATGCCGATTCAATTTCAAATGGTCGTGTTGTTCACCAGCTACTTGGTCAAGCGACTAAAATCGTTATTGAAATGGATCATGTAGTGCAAATGATTCAGCATGATAGTTATGCGAAGTCAAAACAGATGAACGCCTTGCTGATTGTAATAATAGTTATTGGTGGGGTATTGTTTTTATGGCTGATCTATTATGTCTATAAAAGAATTGTTTTACCGCTTGAAAGTTCGGTTAATGAGCAGCATCAGACCATGAAAAATCTTCTCATTGAAAAAGATCGAGCCGAAAAAGCCAGTCAGGCCAAGTCAGAATTTTTGTCGAGCATGAGCCATGAATTACGCACGCCAATGAATGCGATTCTTGGATTCGGGCAACTGCTTAGTATGGATTCTGAAGGTTTAAATAATAATCAGCGCGAGAACATTAAAGAGATTATGGATGCAGGCAAGCATCTTTTAACACTCATTAATGAGGTGCTGGATCTGTCTAAAATTGAAGCTGGCAAACTGGAAGTTTCTATGGAGGAGGTACACGTCGAAGACGTGTTGCAGCAGTGTATTAGTCTGATAGCGACTCAGGCAAAAGAACATAAATTGAAAATTGTCAATAATATTAGCTGTAAAGGATACACAGTCAGAGCCGACTTTACACGGCTTAAACAAGCGCTGCTTAATTTGCTTTCAAATGCGGTGAAATATAATCATCAGCATGGCTCTATCACTCTGGATTGTGAAATCATTGCCGAGCAGCGTTTGTCGATTCGTATTACAGATACCGGTGATGGCTTAACCGAGAAGGAAATCGAAAAACTATTTATCTCGTTCGAACGATTAAGTGCGAAAAATAATGTTGAAGGCACTGGTATTGGGCTGGTTATCACTAAACATTTGCTTGAGCTAATGGGTGGGCGTATCGGTGTTGTAAGTACACCGGGAGATGGCACTACGTTCTGGGTAGAGCTTGATTTATTCAATATTAGCAATGCTGAACAGGCGAATACGTAGAAGTCACAATAGATGACAGATCCATAAAAAATTAATCGATGGTGTTAAGAAAACGACAAAGTCGCTTGGTGTTAACACGCTTAACTGTAGTAGCTCAGATACAATCTGACAGGTTAATTTACTGATTTCGATGTGTTCTTACAGCTGAGAGTTAATCTAGATAAAAGAAGACGCTCAAAATTATGGCTTTTTGTTTATCAGTGTAATAAATTCTTGGTCGTTGTTTCATATTCAACATCCACCTCTTTATACTTAAGATTAGATGTTGCGTCGACCGGTTGAAACCGCACCGCAAAGCCGACATAGAAAAAGCACACAAGAGCAGTTCTACGTAGGGTGGATCAAGCAAGGCGGATCCACCAGTGTGATTCAAAAAAGCCGGATCCGCTTCGCTTGATCCGGCCTACGCAATTATATTTAGGGTTAGAGTAAACAATGCTTAAGCGTTAAATTCATCTTTGGGCTAAATGACAGATTAAGTTTGAGCTATTACAGCTTAACATGCCATCAGATATTCATTCCTTTAATTGTCCAGCAGCTTCCACCTTCAACCACTGCTGGATGATGACGGTGAATATTTTTCTCTACCTGTGCCAGCTTATCATCGTCTACATCCACCATTAACAATAATTCATTATGGTTTAATGCATGTGCAAACTGGTATAGGTGAACATGCGGGACATGCTTGGCAAAAAAATTGCCAATAAAAAAACTAATTAACATTAAGGTTGCAAAAATTAATGCCAATGTATAATTAGCCACTACCAGTGAAACAATACACGCGGTGAGAAACACAAAGAAAAGCATTAAGTTTCCTTTCCAGAATAAATTTTCTAGCTGTAATGTTTTATCGTGCGCCTGGTTTTTTGTTACTGGCGGTAGTGAGCCAATAGGCAAATTGTGTTTTGCATAGGCGTGAATTTGTTCATCGTTTACACCTAAGCGGTTTAGCTCTTCAACGACTGCTTGTGCGAGTTGTTGATTGGGCAATAAAAAATGCAATCTACGGAACATGTTCATCTCCTTTATCGGGCAGACACTGTACGATCAAATAAACAGGCTATTTTTACAGCTTTTTATTTATCCTTCGGCCACATATTCTGCGCTGTCATCACCTATAAGGCTTATCTTATGATCTTCATTACGTTCCCATTCTAAAAATTCATCCATATTACTTTGGCTTTCAAAATATATTTCTAAGCCGTTTTCACCATCGCCTTCATAGTGACAAGGGTGGTTATTTAGGTCGTGGACTTCAGTTTGGCTGATTGGGTCTGTGGTTACACGAATGTGCATGATGGTCACCTTTATCATTTGGGGGGGGTAAGACTATATATTTACTATCTATTATAAATAGAGCTCCAGAGTAAATTAGTCAAGTATTTGCTAATCGTATTTTTTGATCTGCGTGCGATGCTAATAACGTGAGGTAATCAGCGTAATTTTAATAAGCTCAGGCATAAAAAAAGCCAGCACAGTGCTGGCTTTTTAAGACGGTATGAAAAACAGGTTTATTTGTTTTCTTTACGCTCTTTAGCTTCTTTAATAACTTCTTCAGCCACGTTTTTAGGGCATGGTAGGTAGTGTGAGAACTCCATAGAGAACTGGCCACGACCTGAAGTCATTGTACGAAGGTCACCGATGTAACCAAACATTTCACTTAATGCTACGTCTGCTTTGATACGTACACCTGTTGGGCCAGCTTCCTGACCCTGGATCATGCCACGACGACGGTTTAAGTCACCGATAACGTCACCAACGTGATCTTCTGGTGTAAATACATCTACCTTCATGATTGGCTCAATGATTTGCGGACTGGCCTTAGGGATAGATTGACGGTATGCACCTCTAGCTGCAATTTCGAAAGCAACAGCAGAGGAGTCAACTGCGTGGAAAGCACCATCTAATAACGTGAATTTAACGTCTAGTAATGGGTAGCCAGCCAGTACGCCTGTATCTAGCATGCTCTTGAAGCCTTTTTCAACGGCAGGCCAGAATTCACGAGGTACGTTACCACCCGTAACAGTAGACACGTATTCAAAACCTGAACCTGGCTCGCCTGGCTCAATCATGTAGTCGATCTTACCGAACTGACCAGAGCCACCAGACTGCTTCTTATGTGTGTAGCTGTCTTCAACTTTCTGTGTGATGGTTTCACGGTATGCCACTTGTGGCTTACCTACTGTAACGTCAACACCGTGAGTACGCTTAAGGATATCGATCTTGATATCCAGGTGAAGCTCGCCCATACCACGTAAAATGGTTTCACCTGATTCTTCATCTGTATTTACGTAGAATGAAGGGTCTTCCTGGGTCATCTTCGACAGTGCTAAGCCCATTTTTTCAGAACCACCTTTATCTTTAGGTGAGATTGAAATAGAGATAACTGGCTCAGGGAATACCATAGGCTCAAGTGTTGCTGGATTCTTCTCATCAGCCAATGTGTGACCTGTCTGAACGTTTTTCATGCCAACAAACGCAACAATATCACCTGCCTGACAGCTTGAAATCGGTTCTGCTTTATCCGCGTGCATCATAACCATACGGCCGATACGTTCTTTCTTACCGGTGAAGGTATTAAGCAGCGTGTCACCCGTATTAACGGTACCTGAGTAGATTCGAACGAAAGTCAGGGCACCGAAACGGTCATCCATGATTTTAAATGCTAATGCACGAACTGGCTTAGACGCGTCAACAATCGCAAATTTACCTGTTTCATTACCTTCTTCATCCACTTCTGGCTGAGGTGGAACATCAGTTGGGCAAGGCAGGTAGTCAACAACCGCATTCAACATTGGCTGAACACCTTTGTTTTTAAATGCAGAACCGGTATAAGTAGGGAAGAAGTCCAGAGCAATAGTGCCCTTACGGATGCAACGCTTAAGGTCTTCAATAGAAGGTTCTTCACCTTCCAGGTATTTTTCCATTAAGTCATCGTCTTGCTCAACAGCAGTTTCGATGAGCATCTCACGGTACTCTTCAACCTGGTCAACCATGTCCGCAGGAACATCTTCTAGTGTGTAGTTTAATGGGTCACCCGAATCATCCCACACCCATGCCTTACGAGTAAGTAGATCAACTATGCCTTTAAGTTGGTCTTCTGCACCAATCGGTAGAACCATGATGAGTGGGCGAGCGGCTAGTACGGTTTCAATCTGCTTAACAACGCGATAAAAGTCAGCACCGATGCGGTCCATCTTGTTGATGAAAATAACGCGAGCAACGGCTGACTCATTAGCATAACGCCAGTTAGTTTCAGACTGAGGCTCAACACCACCAGATGCACAGAATACACCTACGCCGCCATCTAGAACTTTAAGCGAACGGTAAACTTCGATTGTGAAGTCAACGTGGCCCGGTGTGTCGATGATATTGAACTGATGATCATCCCAGAAACAGGTTGTTGCTGCAGACTGGATAGTAATACCGCGCTCAGCTTCCTGTTCCATAAAGTCAGTAGTCGCCGCGCCATCGTGAACTTCCCCGATTTTGTGGATTTTACCAGTGAGCTTCAAAATACGCTCAGTGGTAGTCGTTTTACCTGCATCCACGTGGGCGAAGATACCGATATTTCTGTAACGAGATAGATCTGTCATGTTCTTACTCTTAAAAAGTTAAATATTTAGTGTGCCTGTTTAGCTCATGCTTGAGCCAAGCAGTCGCGCTTGCTGTATTTAAAACAATAACTTACATTGGTTTGTTAATGTTTTTTATCGTTTATTACTTTACCTAACAGCAAGCTGCTTTGAATCTGTTTCAACGAAGGCGCGGATTATACTAAAAATAGCGACTAAAAAACAGGGAATAATTGATAGAAAAAAACTGTAAATTCACAGGCTTAGTGAAAATGCAGCCATTGCTTATTTTGCTGTAAAAAGTGGAACTTATATGAGGGCTTCGAAATCAACGTGGGACCTGTAGGCATCATGGGAATCATACTGCCCAATCGATTTCGGTTTGATGCTGCTGTTTTAAAAACGCATTAATCTTTGAAAACGGCTTGCTACCCCAAAAACCGCGGTAAGCCGCCAACGGTGAAGGGTGTGCTGATCGAATAACAAGATGGCGAGACTCATCAATACTAGCGCCTTTTTTCTGCGCATAAGCACCCCAAAGAACAAACACTATGGGCTGTTGTTGCTGATTCACAACGGATATCACTTTATCTGTAAAGGTTTCCCAGCCCATTCCCTTATGAGAATTTGCCAGGCCACTTTCAACGGTAAGGACACTATTGAGTAACAGTACGCCTTGCTCACACCAATGTTGTAAATTGCCATTTTGATTGCTTACACCCAAATCATCATGTAGTTCTTTAAAAATATTGCTTAAAGATTTTGGAATGGGTTGCACATTAGGCTGTACAGAAAAGCATAAGCCATGAGCATGCCCGGGCGTTGGGTAGGGGTCCTGGCCTAAAATAACCACCTTCACCTTATCTAATGGCGTGCAGTTTAAGGCATTAAACCACCTATCTGAACTGGGCAAGATTATTTTTCCATTGGCCTTTTCTTGATCTAAAAAACTTAAAAGTGATTTCATATACGCCTTATCAAGCTCAGGTAACAGGTGTTTATCCCAGCTGTGATGAAAGGGGGACGGATGGGTTGAAATCATGTTGCAGACCTATGTATGCTTGGTTTATGTGATTCATTTGGATATGATGTTAACTGACTGTTTTCAAAAAGAAAGCAAAATCGATTTGATGGGTACCATGCATTATTGATTGTCTATACTTACCTTTATTAAACAGGTCTAAGGGTTCATTGTTTTTATGGGGAAAACGCAGCAAAATTTTGCCGTGATGTTTGCGGATGTCGCTGGCAGTACTCGTTTATATGAACGAGTCGGTGATTCAATTGCTAATCAGATGGTTGGCGATGCGATAAAACTAGCATCAGATATTATTAACAAACACCATGGGACTATTGTAAAAACCATTGGTGATGAAGTGATGTGTCGTTTTGTAGATGCTAATCAGGCACTTCGTTGCGCCTGTGAAATTAATGAAACAATGGAAAAACAGCCGATTAGAAACGGTGTCGGTTTATTTTTTAGTATTGGTGTGCATTGGGGAACGGCGATACTGCAAGATGATGGCGATATTTTTGGCGATGTGGTTAACCTCGCGGCAAAGATTGCAAAAATCGCAAAATCACGACAAATTATTACAACGGGTACAACACAACGTTGCTTAACATCTAAGGCACTTAAATCTAAATGCCATGAACTTGAGCCTATACATGTTAAAGGGCGCAATGAAGCCGTGCCCATTTTTGAAGTCATGTGGGAGCCCGATGAATTACAGTGTATGCCGACCATTGTTGGCCACAGTTTAGATTTAATTAGTAACAAACCACTCAATATTTATTATCAACATAGAAAGCAAACGCTTCAGCCTGGCTCACATGCCTATACATTTGGCCGAGGTGCTCAATGTGATCAATTAGTCGCATCGACATTGGCTTCTCGTGTGCATGCACGAATAGAGAGTCGTCAGGGTATTTTCTTTTTAGTTGATGAAAGTACAAATGGAACCTATGTAAAAATTGATAACAAAAGCCCCATTTTTTTACGCCATCAAGAGCTCGCATTACAGGGAAGTGGCACCATTAGCTTTGGTGAAGAGTTAATTGCAGGCAGTGAATTTGTACTGCGCTTTAACTTTTAATAGCACTGTATATTCACCCTCGAGCACCTAACAATGATGCCCTTAAATTTCTAATGTGTTGATTGCATACCTGGTGGCTCACTAATATGGCCTCTCGTTCGCCTGTGTTTATGCTAAACTCCCGCGCCATGAAAACGTCTGATTTTGATTTTGTTCTCCCTGAAGAATTGATAGCTCAATATCCGCTAGAGCAGCGTACTGCTAGCCGGTTACTGCAGGTGAGTGGAATGGAGCTGTTTGATCGACACTTCCCTGATATTTTTGATCTCATACAAGCTAATGACTTATTGATATTTAACAACACACGGGTTATTCCTGCGCGCCTTCACGGGCAAAAAGAAAGCGGTGGAAAAGTTGAAGTTTTAGTTGAGCGGGTTTTAGACGAACACCATGTATTAGCTCACGTCAGAGCCAGTAAATCACCTAAAGCAGGTAGCAAACTCATACTAGAAGATGTCGTTCATGTGACGATGCTAGGGCGAGAAGGGGATCTCTTTAAGCTTAGGTTTGAAGGTGAGCAAAGTGCTATAGCCTTACTGGATGCACATGGGCATATGCCATTACCCCCCTATATAGAACGCGCCGATGACGAAGATGATCAGCAGCGCTACCAAACCGTTTATGCTAAACATCCCGGTGCTGTTGCGGCACCCACAGCCGGCCTGCACTTCGATGAATCATTGTTAAATAAGCTGCTTGATAAAGGTGTAAAATCGGCCTTTGTAACATTGCATGTTGGCGCAGGTACATTTCAACCGGTACGCGTCGATAACATCGAAGATCATCATATGCATGCCGAATACATTGATGTTGATGCATCAGTGATTGAACAAATTCGACAAACAAAAGCCCAGGGTGGTCGGGTCATTGCCGTTGGTACTACATCGGTAAGAAGTTTAGAGTCTGCTGCCATGCAGGGGGAGTTGGCAGAGTTTCATGGGGATAGCCAGATTTTTATTTACCCGGGTTATGAGTTTAAAGTGGTGGACGCGATGATTACCAACTTCCATTTACCGCAATCAACACTATTAATGCTGGTGAGTGCATTCTCAGGCTATAAAAATATGATGCGCGCTTACCAGCATGCGATTGAGCAAAAATACAGATTTTTCAGTTATGGTGATGCTATGTTTCTTGAAAAGAGCTTAGTAGATACCTTGGATTAAAAGTAATAAATTAGTTTATAAGTAGCCTCTATGTCATTGATGAAATTCAAATTAATTAAAAACGACAACGGTCCATCTGGGGCTCGTCGTGGACAAATCAGCTTTCCACGCGGCAGCATAGAAACACCGGCATTTATGCCCGTGGGAACCTATGGAACAGTAAAGGCAATGTCGCCAGAAGAGCTCAAAGAGCTAGGTGCTGAGATTATTCTGGGTAATACCTTTCACTTAATGCTGCGCCCAGGCACCGACATCATAAAGAAGCACGGTGACCTGCATAACTTTATGCACTGGGATAAACCGATTCTTACCGATTCAGGTGGGTTCCAGGTATTTAGCCTGGCAAAGATGCGTAAAATCAGCGAAGAGGGTGTGAGCTTTAACTCTCCGGTTGATGGCTCAAAGGTGATGCTGACACCTGAAAAATCCATGCAAGTGCAGAAAGATTTAGGCTCCGACATTGTGATGATTTTTGATGAGTGTACGCCTTATCCTGCCACTGTAATGGAGGCCAGTGAATCAATGGAGCTATCATTACGTTGGGCTGGGCGCAGCAAGGTTGCACACGAAGGCAATCCTTCAGCATTGTTTGCTATCGTTCAAGGCGGCATGTATGAAGAGCTACGCACACGTTCCGCTAATGCTCTGGTTAATATTGGTTTTGATGGTTATGCCATTGGCGGCTTATCCGTCGGTGAGCCAAAAGATGAGCGCAATAAAGTACTTGAAGTCACCACGCCATTATTGCCGGAAGATCATCCACGTTACTTAATGGGCGTGGGTACACCAGAGGATATTGTTGAATCGGTAAAACGTGGCATTGATATGTTTGATTGTGTAATGCCCACACGTAATGCGCGAAATGGCTTTTTATATACCTCAACCGGCATTATCAAAATCCGTAACAGCCAGTATAAAGATGATATTCGGCCATTGGATGAAAGCTGCAACTGCTATACCTGTCGCAATTACAGCCGTAGTTATTTGCGTCATCTGGATAAATGCAAAGAAATCCTCAGCTCGCGCTTAAATACCATTCACAATCTGCACTATTACCAGCAGTTAATGAAAGATATTCGCCAGGCCATTGAAGAAGAGCGCTTTGATGACTATGTAGAAGAATTCTACGCAAGTCGACAGAAAAAAGATTAAATAATTAATTGATTAAAAAATGATCAATTAATAGGTTGTTACGTTTATAAATGAGCATGAATCCCAGCCTTGTTATTAAGCTGAATTATTTACAGCTAAATGGCATAATGTTGCGCAAATTACATCTACGACCATGTACAAATTACATGGCGTATAACTAAATAACTTTAATAAGTGGAGAACTACATGAGCTTTTTTATATCAGATGCATTGGCAGAAGGTGCAGCAGCGGCAGAATCGGGCGATCCAATTACGGCTCTTTTATTCCCTATTGGTTTATTGGTTTTGTTTTATTTCTTCTTAATTCGCCCACAGAGTAAGCGTGCGAAAGAACAGAAGTCTATGGTTGAAGCATTGAGCAAAGGCGATGAGGTTATCACTCAAGGTGGTATTTTGGGCAAAATCACTAAAGTATCTGAAAACTTTATTACACTAGAAATTAGTAACAACGTGACTATCAACGTTCAAAAAAGTGCCGTAGGTTCACTAATGCCTAAAGGCACGATTAAAGAGCAAAGCAGTTAATTTGTAACATAACAACAATAAAATAGTCACACATACTCTAACTCTTTCGAGCAATAAACATAATGATTAACCAGTATCCTTTATGGAAATACCTGCTGCTTATCACCATCTTGGTGTTAGGTGGGATTTATGCCATGCCAAACTTGTATGGTGAAGATCCATCGGTGCTTGTCTCTTTGCGTAATCAGCAAATAGATGAAGCAACCCGAACTAAAATTGACGGACTATTAAAGCAGTCTTCGATTCAAGTAAAGTCCAGTGCATTAAAAGCCGGACAATTACTGATTCGTTTCAATGGGGAAGATGCGCAGCTAACAGCTGCTGATACCATTAAATCATTCAGTTTTATTAATCGAAACAGTGACTATACGGTGGCATTAAACCTGGCGCCTGCAACGCCTGCATGGTTACAGGCATTTAATGCCTTACCAATGTATCTTGGTCTGGATCTGCGCGGTGGTGTTCACTTTTTATTAGAAGTGGATATGCAATCTACAATAAAGCGAATGGAGTCGGACATTGCGTCTGAAATGCGCAGCTCCTTACGTAGCGAAAAAATCCGTTACCGTGGTGTTAAGCGTGAAAATGGTGGAATAACGATTGAGTTCCGTGACGCAGATGGGCTTGAACAGGGCGCTTCAAAGCTTAAGTCTTTATTTAAAGATCTTGATTACATCACTAAAGATGAACAGCTTAAAGTTTTCGCAAAGATAACAGAAAAAGCGTTGCTTAATGAAAGGCGCTCGGCCATTCAACAAAACGTAACAACCTTGCGTAATCGCGTAAACGAGTTAGGTGTAGCAGAGCCGGTAATTCAACAACAAGGTGAAAACCGTATTGTTGTTCAATTACCCGGCGTGCAAGATACCGCACGCGCTAAAGATATTTTAGGTGCAACCGCGACCTTAGAGTTTCGTTTAACCGAGGGTACACGTACCGATTGGATGAACGCCGAAAACGGTGGTTCAATACCACTTAATGCAAAACTTTATCATCAACGTAATGGCGACCCAGTGTTGCTTAAACGTCGTGTTATTGTAACCGGTGACCAAATCAATAGCGCATCATCTACTATCGATACACAGTCAGGAACACCTGCGGTAAGTGTAAGGCTAGATGCTAAAGGCGCTAAAAAAATGGGTGAAACCACCCGCGAGAACATCAAAAAGCCAATGGCTGTTGTGTACATCGAAAACAAAGTTGTCACTAAAGAAGTGGATGGTAAAAAGGTTAAGGTTAGAACCCGTAAGGAAGAGGTTATTAATATAGCCACTATACAGGGTGTATTTAGCAAGCAATTCCAGATTACCGGCCTGGAATCATTTGAAGCTAGAGACTTATCATTACTACTTAGAGCTGGCGCATTAAAAGCACCGGTAGAAATTGTAGAAGAGCGCACGGTTGGTCCAAGCCTGGGCAAAGATAATATCGACCAGGGTTTTAAATCAGTGATTATTGGTTTTGCTTTAGTTTTATTATTTATGGCGGTGTATTACAAATCCTTTGGCTTAATTGCAAACATCGCGCTTACCGCAAATTTGGTTTTACTTGTTGCGGTGCTGTCTTTAATGCAGGCCACTTTAACCTTACCGGGTATTGCAGGCATTGTATTAACCGTTGGTATGGCAGTTGATGCAAACGTACTTATATTTGAGCGCATACGTGAAGAGCTAGCGAATGGCAACTCGCCGCAGGCGAGTATTCATGCTGGTTATGAAAAGGCCTTTAGCACCATTGCTGATGCAAACGTTACGACTTTGATTGCAGCCGTTGTATTGTTTAGTTTAGGTACAGGGCCAATTAAAGGTTTTGCGATCACTTTATCTATTGGCATTTTAACCTCTATGTTTACAGCTATTATGGGAACCCGCGCATTGGTTAACCTGTTTTACGGTGGACGTAACCTGAAAAAACTTTCTATATAGGTCATTACAATGCAAATATTATCAGGTAAAACAAAGATAGATTTTTTAGGCAAGCGCAATATTGCACTGAGCTTTTCGGCACTATTAATTCTTATTTCAATATTCAGTTTATATAGTCGTGGTTTAAATTTAGGTGTTGATTTCACCGGCGGTTACCTAATTGAAGCGGGTTACACACAGCCAGTAGAATTAGATCCCGTGCGAAATGCGCTATCGAAAAGTAATTATTCCGATGCACTCGTTCAGCACTTTGGTACCTCTAAAGATATTCTGGTTCGCATAGCACCTCGTGAAGGGGTTAACAGCGCGAGTATTTCAGATGATGTTTTAAGTGTTTTAAAAAATGTTTCTGCGGATACCGTTGAAATGCGCCGCATAGAATTTGTTGGTCCACAGGTCGGCGAAGAACTTAGAGAACAGGGCGGTTTAGCCTTACTTATCGCTTTGTTTGGTATCCTGATTTATGTTGGTCTGCGCTTCCAGATGAAGTCAGCATTTGGCGCAATACTGGCGCTGGTTCATGACGTTGTTATTACCGTAGGTGTGTTCTCTGTTACACAAATTCAGTTTGATCTATCTGTATTGGCCGCAATATTAGCGGTAATTGGTTATTCACTAAACGATACTGTCGTTGTACTGGATCGTATCCGTGAGACTTTTAGAATGCAGCGCAAAGGTTCAGCTTCTGAAATATTAAACCTCTCAATAAACAGTACACTATCCCGAACCATTATGACCTCGGTAACAACATTGATAGTACTATCTGCCTTATTCTTTCTTGGTGGAGAAGTTATACATGGATTTGCATTTGCATTAATTGTAGGTGTGTTTATTGGTACGTACTCCTCAATTTATGTAGCAAGTAATAGTTTGATGATGATGGGTGTATCTAAAATCGACTTTCTTGAAGAAGCGAAGGAAGTCGCAGAAATTGACGACATGCCTTAATTAATAATTGAGATTATTAAAGCCCTGCCTGTGCAGGGCTTTTTAATTTTAGGAGTTTTAAAATGAGTTTTAAAGTTTATTTATCAGGTGAAATACACAGTGACTGGCGCGAAAAAATTGCCCAGGGTATTAAAGACAAAAACCTGAATGTAACGCTATCATCACCCGTCACAAATCACCAGGCCAGTGATGACTGCGGTGATAAAATCTTAGGTACTGAAGCAGAATCATTCTGGAAAGATCATAAAGCCGCAAAAATTAATGCCATACGGATTCGTAAACACATAGAAGCCGCCGATGTTGTGGTTGTACGCTTTGGTAACCAGTATAAACAATGGAATGCAGCGTTTGATGCGGGCTATGCCGCGGCGCTAGGAAAGTCTATCATCACTTTACATGATGCAGAGTTAACTCACGCACTAAAAGAGGTAGATGGCGTAGCACAGGCAGTATGTGAAACGCCAGAGCAGGTCGTTGAAATATTAAATTATTCTATTAATGGCGGCTGAACTTAGTAAGTTCTGACGTTCATTATTAGCTCCTTAGTTAATACTAGAATAGTAAGCTTGTGATTTGATAATACTTTCAATTACATTTCCAAGTGTATGGGGTGCAGTTAAAATAGATTGCAGATTACCTTTAGGGTTTATCAACATTAATGCTGAGCTATGATCCATTAAATAATCATCTTTTGTTATTTCACCATTTAATCCTGGTGCTTTTCTGTATACGGCATTTAAATTCTGACTGAACTTTTCTATACTCGTCAATGATCCTGTTAGACCAATAAATTCGGCATTAAAATACTCAACATAAGTATTCATCACATCAACCGTATCTCGTTCAGGATCAATTGAGAGAAAGATAACATTAGGCGGTGTTATCTGTTGCTGTGACATTTCCCGATGTACTTCCGACATTAGACTCAATGTAGTAGGGCAGACATCGGGGCAATGCGTATAACCAATGAAGATAATACTCCAATGACCCTTAAGGCTATTGTTGTTAAATTCTTCACCTAAATGATTAATTAACTTGAATGAATGAATTAATTTGTCGCCTGGATAAATGGCTCCCTGAATACGAGGAGCTGGTGAAGTGACTTGATTAGTTGTAGGACTTTGGGCTAACCAAAGTCCAGCAGACATTGCGATAAGGGCGCTAACAATTAATAAAGGGGTAGAGTTCTTGGCCATATAAGAGGTGTACTTAGGGTTAATTTTGTTCTGACTATACCAGTATACGTATAGAATAACTATTCTAAGAAACCAGATAGATATTAAGGGTGATTTTTATCCTAGCTAAGCAACAAAGCAGAGCAGTAGGCTTAATCTAGTCTCCAGCTATACTCTAATTCTACATTCCGTTGTTCAAATAAGGCATGTATTCTTTGTCGCTACCATTAATATGGTTGATTAACCATGATTTTAAATACTGTGTCACCTCATCTATTGATCGGGTGTTATGCAAACGGTATTCATCAATAAATTTTGTAACCTGACTAATCATATTCTGATGTAATTTCTTATGTGCATCAAATTCGGGGTATCCACAATTAAGCATAATTTCTTCTTCGCGTAGAAAATGGTACTTCGTGTAATCAATAAGGTCATCAAGAATGTGCTCAATCATTTTATCATCAGTTGAATAGTGAGAAGCCGTTTGCAACTGATTTATCATCCCTAATAACTTTTTGTGGTCATCATCAATGGAATCTAATCCGACACTGTATGATTCCTTCCATTTTATGAATCGCTTAGATACAATTTTGTTGTGAATGAAAGGAATAATTATAATTATTCCAATGAGCACCCAGGGCAAGGGGTGAGCAAAACCTAGCATAAAGCCAAGTACAATCATGATAAACAGGGTTAGTATTAAGATTGATACAATTAGCATGCTTATGCCGTTTGTTATAGTGGACATTGTTAGTGTTCCAATTAATAAGTGTAGTTCAGCTTAAATGATATAGTCATTACTTTAGATGACGTAAATCAAATGCTTGACTAGTCTGCATATGTTCCACTTAAACAATGGCATAGCCGTATTATTTAAACTAAAAGTGAATCTATTAAATGCGTGTCTTTTCATTAATTATTATGTGCTTGCTGGAATTATACCCGATTGACATATTATCTAATACTGGATCGGATATAAAACTATCTAATGGTGAAGCAAACTCACAACATGATAAGAATGATTTATGTCGACATAGCAATGATTGCTTTACCAACAGTTTAATCAATGAAAAATCCGTTTATTTATTACAACATGCACACAATCCTGTTAACTGGTATGCCTGGAACAAGGAAGCACTAGAAAAGGCTAAAAAAGAAAACAAACCTATATTTTTATCCATAGGATATGCCGCTTGCCACTGGTGTCATGTTATGGAAAAAGAATCTTTTTCTAATCTCGACATCGCTCAATTACTCAATGAAAAGTTTGTCTCTATTAAAGTCGACCGTGAACTTCGTCCCGATATAGATGCGTTTTACGGAAATGCCGTTATGCTTATGGGCGGGCAGTTAGGTTGGCCAATGTCTGTATTTTTAACGCCCGATAGCAAGCCATTTTATGCAGGAGGGTATTATACTAAGGCCGATTTTGAAGTATTATTACAGAGCATCTCAGAGAACTGGGATAGACAAGAAAAAAACCTAATTAGTAAAGCAGATGATATTGTTGCCAGTATAAATGCTAACGCTAGCTTAACGGGTGAAGCACTAAAAATAGATGTTACACAACGCAATCAGGCTATAAAAAACTTATTGTCATTTGTTGATGATTATAATGGCGGATTTGGAGAAGGTAGCAAATTTCCTCGTGAATCATGGCTATTTTTATTATTAGAACATAGTTATGACGGTGATTATAAAAATGAATCTTGGAAAGCTTTGCAATTAACATTAAGTAAAATGGCCAGAGGTGGGATTTATGATCAACTTGGCGGAGGATTTCATCGCTATACAATAGACCCATATTGGAATGTCCCGCATTTTGAAAAAATGCTATATAACCAGGCCCTATTGATTCGATTATATCTCAGATCAAATGCTATTCAGCCAAATGATCAATACCAGAATCTAGCTATACAGACACTTGAGTTTTTAATTAATGAAATGCAGGATCCTCAAGGAGGTTTTTATTCGTCTATAGATGCCGAGTCTGAACATATTGAAGGCAAGTATTACAGCTGGAGCAAAGAAGAAATAGACACTGTATTAACGGAAGAAGAGTCGAAAATAGCACATGAGATTTATGACATAGATAAGTATGGCGATATTGATAATCAGGAAAATGTTTTATATATAGCGACTTCAGTTAATGAATACTTAAGTAATCATAATATTTCATTTGAAAAATTAAGCGATCAATTAACAAATATACGAAATAAATTATTAGCTGTAAGGAATAATCGCATTAAGCCATCAATCGATCATAAAATAATCATGGCATGGAATGGGCTTGCCATTACTGCTCTTGCTGAGGCATCCATGCATTTGAATGCACCTAAATACTTAGCTTCAGCCATTAAATCGGCTAATTTCATTTGGAATAATTTTCAAACAGATAATGCATTTTACAGAATTAATTATATGGGAGTTAGTGAAGTAGCAGCTCAATTAGATGACTATGCGTACTATATACAGGCATTAATAACCTTATATGATATAGACAAAGATAATATATGGCTTGATAGAGCCGTTGTTCTCACTAATAAAATGATAAGTATATTTTGGGATCATAAAAATTCTGGATTTTACAATGTTCCTATTGATCAAAAAGCAGCACTACCTATTCGTCCCAAAACAGCTTTCGATAAAACCCTACCTTCGGGAAACTCAATAGCTGCACAAATGCTTTTAAGATTAGCCATTAGAACAGGTAATACTGAATATTATCAAAAAGCCAAGGGCGTATTAGCTGCATTTTCTTTTAGTATTGAAGAGGTTCCGAGTGCATATTCTGGTTTATTAGTAACATCACACGAAATAGAAAATGGAGAGAAAGATTTACCCATATATGCTGCGAATGGACATATACGCATAGATGCTCTGATTAAGCAGAACAAGCCGAATAAATTTGAATTAAGTCTTGAATTAAATATTGATAAAAAATGGCATGTAAATTCAAATAGCCCACTGGATAGCAGCCTGATTCCGTTAATGATTTCAAGTGGAGATAAAGAATCAATACAGTTGAATGGTATTGTATATCCAGCACATGAAATTGTTAACCTGGGTTTTTCACAAGCTCCCTTAGCGATCTATCAAGGGCACAAACTAATAAAAGCCAAAATGATTATTAACCAGGATACAAATCCAGTTTTAAAGCTTGGACTACAAGCATGTAATGATAAAATATGTTTACCACCGGAAAACTATACATTATATCCTCGATTTATTAATTAGCATCAATATTACATCTATTTATATGGGTAGAATATTACAAATATAAACAAAACCTAAGGATAAAAATTGGATCAAAATAAAAAGCTAGAAAACATGGTGTTGACATGTATTGATACAGCCAAAGCCATGCTTGCTGAATATGAGTTGATTATTCCATTTGGTATTCGTGCATCGAATGCTAATGAAGATTTAAAAATGAATTGCCCAGGCGATAAGCTTCCAGATGCGGATTGGGATGAGCAAATAAGGCTGGTGGTGACAGAGCTAAAAGAGTTTGTGTCTAGTGAAAGTATATTTGCAACTGCCTTAGTGACGGAGCTTGAATCGGATGGTGAATCGGCTATTGGTGTGCAAATTGAAACCGAGTTATCTTCGGTATTATTTGTTTACCCATTTGTACTACACGATAAAGAGTGGGTAATTTCAGAACCCATTGAGACCGAACAGCTTTTCGCCAGGGTATATGAATAATGTAATACTTATGAATTCATATTTACTACTTAAGTGGTAAATATTATATCTGTATTCACATATATACTTACTCCTTGGAATAAATATTTTTAATTTATTCAACTGGAGAGTGTGATAATGGGCACAGAATATCCATATGTTAAAGTAAATAATATTGAAAAAATAAACGTAGGCTTACGCTGGTATAAGAATTATGGCTCCGATATTGTAGGCGAAGAAATAATTGATGGTATCACACTGCATGATCTACAGGATATATTCGATGTGTATATGAATAATTGTTTATTTAATTGCTGGCAAGTTAAAGCAAAGCAAGCTCGGCTGTTAAAACGATTAATTAAGCATAAATTTTCACTGAACCAGTATACATATTTTATAATACAGGAAGGCTATCCAATATAGTTTATCTAGTTTTATTTTCTACAACCCATACCGCTGCTTCAACTCTACTGCGTAAATTTAATTTCTTTAAGATATTTTTTACATGCACCTTTACAGTACCTTCGACGATATCAAGTTGTCGCGCAATATGTTTATTGCTTAAGCCTTTTGCTACCAGTTCAAGAATCTGATTTTCTCTACTTGTGAGCGAAGCATCACTGCGTGATGCCACAATATTTTCTTCATGTAGGCCTCGCACAACAAGCTCTGAAATCTTTGGGCTTAGTATAGTGCGCCCATCAATTACTTGATGAAGCTGTGCTAACATTTCCTCTGGTTCCATATCTTTAAGTAGATAGCCATCTGCACCAGAACGAAGCGTAGATACAATGTCTTTCTCATTGTCTGAAACAGTTAAAATAATAATTCGACCTTTTACAGCTGACGCTTTCATCAACTGTAAGGTTTCTAAGCCATTTGTTTCGCCCATATTAAGATCAAGTAAAATAATGTCAGGATTTAATGCTATTGCAAGTTTAAGTCCTTCTGCGCCATTGTCAGTGTCGGCTATTACTTCAAATGCATTATCCATCTGAACAAGATCTTTTATTCCTCGTCGAATTAAAGGATGGTCGTCAATAACTAGTATAGAATGCACGTTAGTTTTACTCATTAATTTGTGTATATGCTGTCTCAGGAGACTCTTTATTACTTGGAGTGAATATTAACTCAACGGATGTTCCACCATTTAAATTATTACTTATATTTAATTGGCCTTTGAGGGTTTGGGCTCTCTCATTCATAATGGCTAAACCATAGTGATGTTGTGTGGCTTCTTTTTCTTTTATTCCTTGGCCATTATCAATGATGCTAATACATATTCTTCCAAGCTCATCACTTTGTAAGGTTATAACGGCGTTAGATGCTTTAGAGTGTTGCACTATATTGGATAGAGCTTCACGTATTAATTGTAAAATATGAATTTCTTCATTGGGTGTTAAATCAAAGTAGATGACATTATTAACGTAGGTTATTAATATAGACCCACGATCATTAAATTCCGCTATGGTTTTTTCTAACGCAGATTTAAAGTCATCACCATCAATCTTCAATCTAAACGTTGTTAACAACTCACGTAGCTCTCTATAGGCACTGTTCAAACCTATTTTCAACTCACCTATAATATCTTCAGCTTCGGTTTCTATAGATGAATTTTTTAATAATGCATTTAAACGGCTAACTTGTATTTTCATAAATGTTAATGATTGGGCCAGAGAGTCGTGAAGCTCTCGTGCTATAGCGCCTCGCTCTTCCATTAGCGACAAACGACGTGACTCTGCCATTTTATGCGAAAGATTAATCGCTATGCCTATATGGTCGGCAATACTTTCAAGTAATTTTTTTTGCCAGTTTTGTATGCTTAAATTATTTTCAGGTTCTATTATCAGTAATCCATAATTTTTATTATGATGACGTATTTGAATGGTAACAATTTCCTTGTTCACCTCATTTATATTTTCTCGTTCAATAAAATAACTTCTTTCTTCGGTTAAACATTTATTACACTCATTTTTTTCACATATAACTTCGTTTATTTCATTATCTACAAACGTTGATGATAGTACGGCGCCTGCTTCCTGAGATTTATCACTTAAACAAATAGCGCCCTTTCCAGTGCCAATTAATTTTTCTATGTCCTTAAGTATAAAGGGGAAGGTATGATGAGGTGAAATAGCTTCATTAAGTCGTTTTACTGTTTTGTACAATAACTCCATGGAGCGGTTTCCACGCTCAAGATCAATGGTTTTTTGGTTAACCCGGTCTTCTAATTCATCATAAATTTCAGATAAATCTTTAGCCATAGAGTTATATGCATAACCTAGTTGCCCAAGTTCATCATGACCCGTGTATGTTGTTACATAGGAAAAGTCTCTGTTACTCACTCGTTCTGCGCCAGTAAGTAATTCTTTCATGGGTATATGAACGCGTTTATAGACAATAATAAGTGCGATTATTACTAAGAAAATAGTTAGCCCAAGGGATATATATTGGTAATTTCTTAATTTCTGTATCTTTGTTTCCGCGTCCTCTTCTAATAGCGTTACGAGGTAATCAATATTATCTACAAATTCAACTACAACTAAACCATATTGGTTTCTTATGTTAGTGACTGCATCTTTGCTTATGGTTAGATTTGGTTGCTGTTCAGTGTTTATCTCATTCAAATATATATCAAATAATGGTTCAATTTTATTTACCCATTGAGATTTTATTTTATTATAAGCGAGGTAAATACTGCTGTGCTCATTACGTGGAATGACATTAAGTAATTCGTCTCTATTTAGTTGGTTATTAAATTCAATGAGTAACTTATGTGTATTTTTCCAGTGCTGATCATCAGGGGCATCATAAACAAGATTGTTAGAAATTTGATAAGAGCGCATACGAAGTGCGCCAGATAGATTAATTGCTGTAGCTTCACCCTGTATAGTATCTGCTATGAACAAAGAGGCGGTCATACTTGCAAATGCGAGTAAGCTAATTGCCGCCATAACTATGCCTAAGCTAAGTAAAAGAGAATGGCTAAAAAATTTATTCATATACGCTGTATCTTATAGTGATCATTAAACTCTACAATCCATTAGCCGTTACTTGATTATTGTTGTTGATCTTAATCAATCAAATCAACTCTACTACTTATGAATCTTAGTATTAGATAGTTTTCTGTCATTCACCTTATTAGTGTCATTAATTTAATATATATCAAGTACTTAATCAAATTTAGCCATCTACTACTTTAGTAGTAGATCGACGTGTTTTATAGGCTATTCTGAGCTAGTCACCCTATAGAAGTCGTTTATCACTTGATGTAAAAGTATCTCATGATTTTAAGCATTTTTGTTTGTCACAAAATAATAATAAGGGGATTCATATGACGCGCCATAAACAATTTGTGAGCAGAATGATTGGTTGTGCCTTGCTTGCAATAAGTCCATTAATTTTAGCTGACTCTGCAATGGTTGCTGAAGGTAAGCAGCTGTTTGATATGAACTGTATGGCCTGCCATCAGGCAGATGCTATTGGTAAAGTTGGATTTGCACCCTCTTTAACAAACAAAGAATTACTCCGTGTCGCTTCAGATAAGTTTTTTATGTCGACTATACGTGATGGCAGGCAAGGCACCGGAATGCCTCCATTTGCACATTTAGGCAAGAAGAACATAAAGATGATTGTTGCCTATTTACGATCACACGAAAAAGTACCTAATCAAGCCAAACAAATTGATGCCCAGGCTGAATCATATGGTGATTCAAGAAAGGGTGAGTTGTGGTTTACACAAATTTGTGAAAATTGCCACGGCGTGAATGGTGAAGGTTATGGGGCAGGCGTTGCAGGCCCAGCTATTGGTAAGTCTGGATTTTTAAATAAGGTATCAGATGGCTTTATCCGAGAAACCATTAAGAATGGTCGATCTAATACACGTATGCGAGGATTTTCTGGTGCAGATGGGTTAGCAAATCTTAGGCCATCAGAAGTAGATGATGTTATAGCCTTTCTACGCAGCTTAAAAACAAGCGGTAGAACGCAAAGATAAGCACCTGATTAATCATAAATATACATATTTTATACTTAACTCTTTATATGGGAATAATAGAATTATGAAACGCAAAAAAGATCTTTCCCGTCGTGACTTTATTAAAAACAGCACGTTTATTACAGGCTCGGCAGCAGGAGCAGGTTTGTTCGTAGGTAACAACCCAGAGCTAGAGGCATCTCCTTCTAATGATAAAGCACCGGCTAAACGTACGACCGCTTTAGCACAATGTCCTTACTGTGGTGTTGGTTGTGGTACTGTTATTGTTTCAGAAAACGGCCGTATAGTTTCAATGCGTCCTGATAAAGACCATCCAACAAACTATGGTTTGCAGTGTATTAAAGGTTTAACTGCGGCAGAGCCTATATATGTTGACCGTTTGGAAGGTGATTCATATGTTCGTAAAGATGTATGGGAAGAATGGAGCAAACCGAATCACGGAAATATGGAATTCACCAGTAAAACCAAAAATGCTTTTGATGAGGAATTATTTGTAAGGGTTCCATACAAAATAGCATCAGACATGGTGGCACGTAAAGTCGCTTACTTTGCCAAAAAATATGGCGGAAATTCTATAGCACTTTACGGCTCTGGCCAGTTAACAATGGAAGGCCAGTATTTAGAAAATCTATTTATGAAGGGTGTATTGGGTTCTAACACCATCGAAGCCAATGCTCGTATGTGTATGACATCGGCTGTGACAGGCTACTTTGCAACACTGGGTTCAGATACACCGCCATTAGCTTACGATGATCTAGAGCTATCTGACATGGTTATGCACTTTGGACATAATGCGCGTGAATCACATCCTATTATTTATTGGCGTATCGCTGACCATAAAAAGAAAACAAATATACCGACTGTTATTGCGGATCCTCGCTGGACTGGATCTAGTCAGGGATATGCCGACATAAATCCTGATAATCACGTTCATCTTCCCGTATTAAATGGCGATATCAGTTTACTCAACTCAATCGCCCATGTTTTGTTAAAAGATCATAATGATGTGATTGACTGGGAGTTTTTGAAAAAGCATGTAACAGGCTGGAAAGAATATATTGACGAAGTAGAAAATAATTACAGTCCTGAGCAAGTACAAGATCGTATGGGTACGGATAAAATTGGCCCAGATGTCATACGAGGTGTTGCCAAAACATTTGCAGATGCAACCCGTAAACGCCTAGAGCGTAGCAAGATGGACCAGAAGGGTGATGGCTATGGTGGCGTTATCATTATGTGGGGTATTGGTTACAACCAGCATATACACGGTCAGCATAATGTTATTTCAATAATCAACCTGTTAACACTAACAGGTAACCTTGCAAAACCAGGTTGTGGCCCGTTCTCTATGACAGGTCAACCAAATGCAATGGGCGAACGCTTCACTGGTGGCTTAACAGGTCGTTTACCTTTTAACATGCCACTTAAAAATGAAAAACACCGTAAGCATATGGCGAAGCATTGGGGTGTTCCAGAGAAAAATCTTGTTACTGCTATGAATGGTAATAACAAGGGCATGGCGATTGGTATGATGGAGCGCGCCATTAAGGGCGAAGTTAAAGCCATGTTCCTGGTGTATGCAACGCATATCGATTTACCTGATTCACATAATCTGGTCCGTCCTGGTTTAATGAAAACATTTAATGTGGTGCAAGAAATATATCGTCACGCACCTAATAATTTGTTTGCCGATGTTATCTTCCCAGCGGCAACCTGGGGTGAAGTTGATGGTGTTTACATAAGCTCAGAACGACGTATAAATATTTGCCAGGCGGGTGGTACACCACCACCAGGTTGCTTACCAGATATGGATATGGTTATAGACAAAGGTAAAGAAATTGCAGAATTGTTAGGACTTGATGCGCATAAAATATTTCCATGGGGTCGAAACAAACAGGGTTACTATGATGCCGAACAAGTTTTCCGCTCTGTTGTTGAGGCATCTGCAGGAACAGATTGTGACCTTACCGGTATGTTAGAAGTTGAAAAAATTGATGGAATTGGTTTGTATGACCAATTGATTAACTTACGCGGTGTTCAATGGCCAGCACCTACCTATAATATTGCTAAAAATGGCGGTGCAAAACGCCGTTACATGAGTCAGGAAGGTGTATGGGAATCTAAGCCTTATGGTTATTTCCGTACGAATGATGGCAAAGTGCATATGAAAATATGTAAGCAGGATTATAGTCAGCGTAAAGAGATCACGAATAAGTTAATGGAATTTGGTGTTAAAAAAGATCACTTCTGTATTGATAATATGGACGTGATTATTAAAGCACGTGATATGGCATTAACGCCAGATTTGCCTGATGATGAGCACCGCGATAAAAAATGGGACGAGGTTCCAAAGGATCAATATCCATATTGGTTAGGATTGGGTGTAGTGTATGAACACTTTCATACCGCTAAGTCAAATCGTAGTCCAACCACACGACGTTTAGTGCCTGAAATGTACGTTGAAATGCACCCAGAAGATGCACAAGCTCTCGGTATCAAAGATGGTGATCAAGTTAAAATGATTACGCGCAGGGGTGAATTTCAAGCGCGTGCACAAGTTGGAACCAACAGTATTGTTCGTCCAGCACGTAACTCCGTACCAAGAGGTTATTTGTTTAGTCCCTGGAATTTATCCGTCGCTGATAGTGCTGACCCAAAGAAAAACAAATGGCTAGTAAATGCAGTATCCAGCCGAGTGTTTGATCCGGTATCAGGCCAAGTTGACTTTAAGAAACTGGCTTGTCGTATAGAAAAGGTTTAATTCTATTACGAGTTAAGCTGAACTATGCTTACAAGCATATGCGGTACACTTTTGTTAGTGTGCCGCATTTTTGTTATTCAGAGTTATATTTTTTAACAACATAAAATTTATAAATATATGATGAATAACAGTATTATTGATGTAGCATAATATTACATATTTTTGCTGTATTAAGCTCATAACATAAATTTGGAACAGTTTATGAGAAGACGACATTTTATTAAAGATTTGATCGCAGGTGCTGTAGCATCATCGGTACTTAATTCTGCGGCTGTTGAAGCTGCGTTTTCACCTCAAACAGGCCAACGTTACTTACGTCCACCTGGTTCATTACCCGAAAAAGAATTTGAAGAACGCTGTATTCGTTGTGGCCAATGCGGTGAAGCTTGCCCCAATCGTTGTATTGAATATTTTGATTTGGAAAATGGCGTTAATTCATTAAACACACCGTATATAACACCCAGGTCAAAAGCGTGTATTTTATGCATGAAATGCGGACAAGTGTGTCCTACGGGTGCAATTAAACCTTTACAACGAACGGCAGAAGACATCATCGGTTTTGTTAAGATGGGTAAGGCGCGGGTTGAAAAATCACTGTGCTTATCATATCAGGGAAAAACCTGCGGCGTATGTTACCGCGCGTGTCCACTACAGGATGTAGCGATTAAAGTTCAACTACTGGAACAGCCTGTGGTACTAGATGCATGTGTCGGATGTGGTTTATGTGAAAGATCATGCATACAACTACCGCAAGCCATAAAAATAGTACCTGATCACATACGGGCGGTTGGTTAAATTATGAATAAAGAGTTAAAACCATTTTTTTTATGGCGGCATTTAAATAAAATGCGTTGGCTAGTGTTAAGCCTGGTGTTTATGATGCTGGTTTTTTTACCGTTCGCTCATGTATATCAAACCTATGTAGCCTCATTTTCCTATGACTTGCTCAATCCATCTGAAAAACAGCTATATGACTTTATGGAAATGATTACATCACCTTTTATAAATGATCCAGCTTTGGATTTAGATGCCATAAAAGGCAATACATGGTCTGGCAATTTTTTTGGATATAAAATATCAGATCCATTAGCAGTAGTAGGACAAATCGCAGCAGGGCTAACAATCTATTGGCCGTTTTTCCTAACCGCAATTATTCCTATTGTGCTTACCATAATTTTTGGACGTTTTTTCTGTGGCTGGATATGTCCAGCAACCTTTCTATATGAATTAAATACAATCCTATCGCTATCACTGCAACGAATAGGTATTAAGGCAGGCAAGAAGCGTTTTGATCGACGCCTGAAATATGCAGTATTAGCGATTGGTTTGGCAATATCCGCATTCACCGGTGCGGTGCTTGTATCTATGATTTATCCACCCGCGATTATTGGTAGAGAAATATATTTTGCAACCGCATTAGGTGGATTTGGTGCGGGCTTGCTATTTTTTATCTTAACTATTTTATTCGACCTGCTTGTCTCTCGCCGTGGATTTTGTCGCTACGTCTGTCCAGGTGGTGCCTTATATTCAATGCTAGGTCGCTTTAGACTATTTAGAATTAAGCGCATTGTTGAAAACTGTAATGACTGTGCCAAGTGTAATGCCGTTTGTGAATTTGGGCTGGATCCATTGCGCGATAAATTTGGTCAAGAATGCAATAACTGCACCGCTTGTATTGCCGTGTGCCCAACTGATGCTTTAACGTTCAATATAAAAATAGTTGACGAGGAAAACCAGGGGCCCGGCCATTTAGGTAAGGCATATTTAAAGAACGACAATAAGTGATTGAATCATGCAAAGGCGCAATTTTTTACAGCAATTAATCATGGCGGCCAGTACTTTTGGTGTGGCATCAATACCGTATGCGATTGCTCGTTTATCAGTGCCTAACTCGACACCTAGTTATTCCGTACATTTACGCCCCCCTGGTGCGTTAATGAACGAGCTTGAATTTGTAAAGGCCTGCATAGGCTGTGGTTTATGTGGGGAAATTTGCCCACCCAAATGTATTGAATTTGATAAGCGAGAAGGCGGCAATGCTGTCAATGCGCCTTATATAAACCCAGAAAATAAAGCCTGCATCCTGTGTATGAAGTGTACAGAAGTTTGCCCTACAGAGGCATTAACGGAAATGCCTCGAGAGCAGGTGAAGATGGGTATAGCGCAAATTGATAGGGCGGCTTGTTATCCATGGGTTGATAGAGGTGTGTGTGGCGCTTGTGTTGCAATTTGCCCATTAGGTGACAAAGCCATTGCCTTTGAATTTGCCAATATGTACAAACCATATATTAAAGAAGAGGGTTGTGTGGGTTGCGGAATGTGTGTGGAAATATGTCCACACCCTAGTTTACCCATCCGTATTGTTAAGCCGGGTAAAGGTTCTGTGGTACAGCATACCGTTTAATTATTTCACGGGAATATGTAATTTAATTTTGTAATCAAACTATCGAGTTATTTGAAAAATGTTTAGTGACGTATTTGTAAAAATTAAAACCCAGCGATTCAAGCTGGTACTCGTTATGCTATCACTTTGTATGTCGACTGAACTATCAGCACACCATGTACTAGGTCGGCCTGCTTATAGTTTAAACGAAGATTCAAATACGCCGCCAAGTATGCAAATTGAAACCCAGATTGGTGAATACTATTTAACGTATATGGTCTTCCCAGCCTTTCCAAAACCAGGTGAACATGGTCGATTAAATGTATATGCATCGCGTATAGATAATGGTGATACCTATGATGGAGATATGACGTTTAGCGTTAGAAATGATGAGTGGTTAAAGGACGATAATAGAGAGATTATTGGTACACAGCAGGTTTATGACGGTGTTTATAGGCAAGGCTTTATATTTAAAGAAAATGGCAGCTATATCGTGACGGCAGAATTTCAATCAGGCGGTGAACCCTATGTCATCGACTTCCCACTAGAAATTGGACAAAGTTCGTCGATGGGACCTGTTGGAATCGCTCTGGGAACAATTGTCTTTGGATTAATATCCGCCAACCTATTTCAAAGAAAGCGTTTGATGCGAGATAAAATTCGTAGCGCACGAGAAGATTAGGATGACTCATCCCGGTTTACCTGACCTATGGGGTATTATAGTTTGTTGCTTCATGTTGCTATTAAGTCTGTGGGTTCTATATAAACAGTCCGGCATGGGGGATGAAACGAAATCGCCGATAAAATTCATATGCCTATCAAACATTAATAGTCTAAAACCACTTATTCGGTATTTAAATAAATCTGTTTGGCCATTACTTACACTAAAATTAATTGTTTTAATGTTTTTTTTGTGGGTAATTTATGCCGGACTTAACGGTACGCCCATTCCTCAAAAAAATATAGCGACAGTTTTAACATGGAATATATGGTGGGCAGGATTAATCGTTTCTATATTTTTTCTAGGTTCGTCATGGTGTGCAGTATGCCCATGGGATACGCTTGCCAACTGGTTTGTTAAACCGCGGTTATGGTTTAAATATAAAATTAATAATAGTTTGGAGTTAACACCGCCAAAGTGGATGCGCAGTGTTTGGCCTGCATTATTAATGTTTGTAGGACTAACGTGGCTGGAACTTGGCGTTGGCGTAACCACTAGTCCATATTGGACTGCATTGTTATCACTATTAATCGTTGTGCTTGCCACATTAACCCTGGCTATTTTTAAGAATAAAGCCTTTTGTCATTATGTTTGCCCGGTTGGCAGAACGGTAGGGTTTTATTCACAGTTAGCCCCCACTGAATTAAGGCCGATTGATGATGATGTTTGCGCCAAGTGTACAACAATGGAATGTTATAACGGTACAGACACCATAGATGCATGCCCAACACAATTAGTGATGGGTAAGTTGACACAAAATACCTATTGCACATCATGTGGAAATTGCGTGAAAAGTTGTCCTAGTGATAATATTAGCTGGCGTCTAAGACCTCAAAGCTATGAAGCAATTAACAGTGCTCGACCACGCTGGGATGAAGCATGGTTTATGCTGAGCTTGTTAGCCTTAACCAGCTTTCATGGCGTGACTATGATGGAATTCTGGGAGGGGTGGATAAGTGAGTTTGCACAAAAGATAGGTGACTCCGGTCAATTATTAAGCAGTTTTTCGTTTGGTTTAATTGTAAGTATGGTAGTGCCAATAGGCCTGTATTCTTTAGTTGTTTTAGTGACACAAAAAATTTCCAAAAAAAAGTTATACTTTAAAAAAATATTTACTGGTATGGTGTTTGTTACACTTCCATTAGCCTTTTCATATCATTTAGCGCATAACCTAAATCATATGATTCGAGAATCAGTAGGCGCAAGTCAGCTATTTTATAACCCGTTGGGTCTAGGTGAAAATCCACCACCACTTTCTGACAGTTTATTGAAAGAATACAATATGATTATTTCACAGGATGTACTATTTATAGTGCAAGCCCTGTTAATGATGTTTGGTTTTTGGATAGCCATAAAAGTTCTAAGGTATAGAGCTTATAAATTGACTTTAAACACAGCTGTAAGTATTTCGCCCATATTATTATTTATAATAACTGTAAGTGGCTTTAACTTATGGATGCTATCACAGCCCATGATAATGAGAATAGGCATGTGTATAACGCCTATAGTAACGGTTAATTAGGTTAGTTTTAATATGGATAGAAGATCATTTTTTACTAGAGGTGCAGGTGAGGTCGCTCAGGCTGTTACAAAGCATGCAGCGCAAAAAGCACGTGAGAATTCGAGTCGTTGGATACGACCACCATTTGCTATTGATGAATTAGATTTTTTATTAGCCTGCACTCGTTGTGATAACTGTGTCGATGCCTGCCCACAAAACATAATTTTTCCATTATCTGCAAAACTAGGTATGAAAGTATTTAATACACCCGCCATGGACTTATTAAATCATGGTTGTCACTTATGTGAGGGATGGCCCTGTATTCAGTCTTGTGAAACAGGTGCCTTGATGATACCTATAGCATCCCCAGACGACAAAATAACAAAGCAAGAAGAAAGTAACGTGAGTTCTGTTGAACTCGGTAATAATGACACTAAAAGAGTGCTACCTATTATTGCCACTGTTACTATTAATACTAAAACTTGCTTACCTTATAGCGGACCAGAGTGTGGAGCGTGTCGGGTTTGCCCTGTAGAGGGAGCGATGATATGGACGATGGAAAAACCCAGTATCAATCCACTTTTATGTACTGGCTGTGCCTTGTGTAGAGAGGCTTGTATTGTTGAACCCAAAGCTATAAATGTTCAGTCTAAATATAAAGATAAAACCTTGCAGTCATCATAGTAAATTACTTGTGTCCATTAACTTTTTAAATGAAGCGTTTCTAGCATGTTGCTATTAAGCCTAACATGTTATAAACATGAAAATTAAATAGGGCTTCGTCAACCCTGCGCAGGCAGGAATGACTGTATTTTGTATGTCAACGCGACATATATGGGATAGTAAATATTTAAATAATTAAGTTACGAATCATCCCAATTTTCATCATCTGTATTGGGCATATTGCTATGACATCTATAACATTTAAGTTTAAGCTTCTCATAGAAACTATGGTCTTCATCACTTCCACCTTTATATATTTCTACCTCATCAGGTAGCTTATGTGCAATTCCTTTATGACAGTCGATGCATGTTTTATCCCTGTGTTGGGAATATTTATGTATCAAGCCACTTCGACTTTGTTGTTTCTCAATTTCCATAGCTACAAATGAATGACAATTTCGACATTCTCTAGAATCCGTCTCTTTCATAGTTCGCCAAACCTTACTGGCTAGTTCAACCCGCTTTTCTTTAAATTTTTCCGGTGTATCTATAGAACCAATCAATTTATATAAAAGCTCATTACTGGCTTGAATTTTTCTAACTACCTTGTGTTCCCAGGGGCGTGGCACATGGCAATCAGAACACGTAGCCCTCACACCTGTTCTATTTTTATAATGTACGGTTGTTATGTACTCGCGGTATACATTATCTTTCATTTCATGGCAGCTAATACAAAACTCTAATGTGTTAGTAGATTCCATTACAGTATTAAAACCACCCCAAAAGACAACGCCTATTATCATAAAAAATAAAGCTGCACCTACTGTAGCGCCTAGTATTATTTTTCTTGATAGTAAATCTTTATAAAAATTAAACATACATTGTTCTTATTATCGTTATATAGAAGAGGCGGTGTATATATTTGGGTATTCGGGTAACGATATACTACAGATTCACTTGTTACAGTTGTTAATAGATATCAAGTAGTCACATAATTTATAAACTTTAATCATGACCCAGCGAGTACATTAGATATTTAATATTTTAGAATATATGAAATATCTAAAAAACATATATTTATCTTGCCTAAGAATTATTTGAATTGCCTCATATGACGCGATCATATAGCATTAATTTAATTATAAAAATAAATTTGGTCGTATCTTGAATAATAAGGTATTTCAACGAGTTAGTTTGGCTGCATGTTGTTTAGCGTATTTTGTGATTGTGCTAGGTGCCTATGTACGCTTATCTGACGCTGGCTTAGGCTGCCCAGACTGGCCAGGGTGCTTTGGGCAGATTATTGCACCACATCAGGCTCATGATATTTCTCGTGCTCAAGATGCATTTCCTCATCTAGAAATAGATTCAGGCAAGGCATGGAAAGAGATGCTTCACCGCTATTTTGCGAGCACACTAGGTTTTCTTATCCTGATCATGGCATTTTTAGCCTGGAAAAACCGCCACGATATTCAACAGCAAGTTAAATTACCCTTTGTTTTAGTCGGCTTAGTTATTTTTCAGGGCTTATTGGGGATGTGGACCGTCACACAATTGGTGAGGCCTACGGTGGTGACGCTTCATTTACTGACCGGTTTGCTTACACTGAGTTTATTGTTTTGGGTTTTTATAAAACATAAACGGCTTTGGTATGACACCCTAAAGACAACTGAAATTAATTTCACTATTAAAATGTTAGCGAAATTATCAGTTGTAGTCTTAGCCCTACAAATATTTTTAGGCGGCTGGACAAGTACAAACTATGTTGCATTGCATTGCCCTGACTTTCCAACTTGTCAGGGAGTATGGTTACCTCAAACCAATTTTTCAGACGCATTTGTGTTTTTTAAAGACCCAGGTGTTAATTATGAAGGTGGCACACTTTCACTAGAGGCCGGTATTACCGTTCATTTTATGCATCGAGTAGGGGCTTTATTAACGGCGGTCACTCTGTTTGCGTTATCTATTTTAATACTGATGAAAGTAGAGAATCATATTCTGCGTAAACAGGCCGTATTATTGCTCGGTTTATTAATAACTCAAATTTCTCTTGGCATTGCTAATGTAGTACTTGTACTACCTATACCAATAGCCGTTTCACATAATGCTGTTGCAGCCGCATTGTTGCTATGTTTAGTGCTGCTTAATTACAGTTTACAAAATACACTTAACAAAAATTAATAATTAAATTTTCGTTAAGTAATAAAAAAGCCCGCAAATGTGGGCTTTTTTATTGCTTATAATTTGACTAGTTTAAATAACTTAGGATGAAATTGCAGATAATAAAAATACAGAAGCCCCCATAAACACAACCAGCATGACAAGCCCAATAGTCACTACCCATGTTGAATATATAAATCCTTCTTCTTCAGGAATGTGCATAAAGATTGGAATCCCTGTGTAGAGCAGATATACCGCAGCGGCTATGGCCACAAGACCAACGGTAACATTGATATAAAGCACGGGGTATAAAGCAACAAAGCCAAGTGCAAACAGCGGTAATGAAGTAAATACGGCCAATTCTGTACAGTGTAGTGGATTAGGTTCTACATCAAAGGTTTTGGCGAGCCAACATATGGCATAACCAAGCCCATACACACCTATATTAAATGAAAAGAAAGCAGCAATAGACACAATGATGGCTTGCTCCTGTGGCATGGTAAATGTTTCTCCTATACCTAAATCCCACCCCAGATAAACAGTCGCAATGTAACCACAGATTGTTGGAATAAGTGATAAGAATGCAACGTGTAACATGATATCTGTGATATTTGCAGGCTCACGGTCTGCATCTTGAAGACTTTGCTTTGGCTCATAAAAAATATGAGAAAAGTGTTTTACTAGCATGGTGATTACTCCCATTAATTTAAAAGTACTATTTTGCTAACTTAACAGAAAGTTGTTTAATAGTGTTATTCAGTATCTTTAGTGCATTTTCTAATATAAATTAATTATTTATGTGCTACTTAATACAATTAATTACATAGAAAAACAATATCTTATGTAACTATATATCACAGTTAAAAAGTTTGTGTGAAGACTAATTTATATTTCAATTGTCAATTTTATTAAATTATCTTTATATTGGAATTAAAATATTAAAAATATAACTAGAAAATACTTCATCAGAAACTCATTATCCCTGGCATATCAGGTCACTCTACATATCAGGTCATTCTATTATATGCGAGTTAATAGCGCCTATTATGTTTTATTGCGAGAGCCATATTTAATTAAACAGCCATATTCGACAATTATAATATAAGAATAATATAAAAAATCTTAGCTTATTCGCCTAAAAGGAAATTGAATTGCGCCAAATAACACGATCAGCTAGGATCGCGTGTAATAAATTATATATAAATGAAACTTAAACCGGTCTCTATATTTGTAGCGAAGTATTAAGGCGCTACTAAACAAAATTGTTAAATATACACCAATGAAGGACTCACATGTCAGAGCTTGTCTTAAACGCAGTTGGTTTTAACTTCCGAAATTACTACAGGCTATGTAAACCAAAAGTTGTATATTTGATTGTTTTTACCGCCATAGTGGGCATGCTGTTATCATCCCCAGGCGCTCTGCCTCTTGATACATTTCTTGCAGCTACAATCGGGATAGGTCTGGCGTCTGCATCAGGCGCAGCCTTAAATCACTGGGTTGATCAGCGCATTGATATCATCATGGATCGCACCAATAGTCGTCCATTACCACAAGGTGAATTAACTTCACGTTCGGCACTTATATTTGCCCTATCGCTTGCCGTTATTTCTATGATTATTTTATTAATCTGGACAAATACACTTACAACATTGTTAACGCTTATGTCCTTAGTGGGCTACGCGGTGATCTACACAATGTTTCTTAAACGATCAACGCCTCAAAATATCGTCCTCGGTGGTGCTGCCGGTGCAGCGCCTCCAATGCTAGGTTGGGCAGCAATGACAGGCGAAATTAATACTGAGGCCTTATTACTGTTTCTCATTATTTTTATATGGACACCACCACATTTCTGGGCACTTGCGATTAAGCGTAAAGAAGAATATGCAAAAGCAGGCTTGCCCATGTTGCCGGTTACGCACGGTGTGATCTTTACGAAATGGCATATTTTGCTTTACACATTAATGTTAGTTGCAGTAACCCTGATGCCGTTTGTAATCCATATGACCGGTGTTGTATATCTCACTGGTGCAATTACGCTGGGTATCGGCTTCATTTATCACGCGGTTAAGTTATTTAGAACTGGCAATAGCGATGAGCATTCGATGAAAACTTTTGGTTATTCCATATTTTATCTAAGCGCGTTATTTGGCTTCTTTTTGCTCGATCATTACGCGCGAATATTGATCAGGATATTTAACTAGCCAAGTCCTGTTAAATTTTAATAAATATTTTTATTATGAAGAAACATTTTTAATTCGATAGATTATTATAACGACATTAATAAAAAAACAATCATTGAATGAAGTAAAAAATAGATAATATGTAAATATATTATAATTATCTTAAATAGCTAATAATTAAGGATAAAAACCATTTTTCCTTTGCAGGCATACCATGCATAAGGTAGGATTCATCAGCGAAAGCTTGAATCTCGATACTTGATATGATCTATGCCATTTTTGAAGTATTAATATATGGAAGTAGTACGTTTGGTTAATGGAATGCAGCTCAAACATGCCTTGATTAATTTAGCTTTTGTGAGTATTTCAACATAAGAAATACCCAACAGCTCTGACTTAATAAAAATAATGAAGCAGAGTTAAAAAACCAAATTTATAAATAAAAAATGAGGGGATGGATTTAGCGCATGCTTAAACCGAAAGCTGTCTTAGGCTCTTTAGCAAGCCTTGTATTACTCGTATTCACCGGTACTGCTTTTGCAGAGTACAAGTTGAACTTCCCGGAACCTGTTGCACCTCTTACGCAGCAAATGTACGATCTTCATATGCTAACAACAAAAATTGCGACCATTATTATGGTTGTCGTCATTGCTTTTGTTGTTTATGCCATTGTTAAGTTTCGTAAATCAAAAGGCTATGAAGCAGATCAGGAGTTTCATAAAGGCACTTTCGGTGTCTGGTCATGGTTACTGGTTCCCGTTATTGTTTTAGGTATCGACTTAACCATTGCTGGTTCTGCTATGGATGCGCTTGAACAAATAGAAGACTATTCAACAAAATCTGATGTTACCGTTAAGGTCATCGGCTCTCAGTGGAAGTGGACTTATGAATATATGGATGATGACATTCGTATAGTTAGTACCATGACGTCTAAAGAAGAAGCCGGGGATAACTATTTAAGAGATGTCGATAATCCCTTAGTTCTGCCCATTAATAAACGTATTCGTTTCCTGCACACCTCATCTGATGTATTACATGCCTGGTGGGTTCCTGAAATTTCATACAAAAAAGATTCAATACCTGGTTATATCAATGAAACCTGGACCAACATTCAAAAGGAAGGCACTTACCGTGGGCAGTGCGCTGAAATTTGCGGTACGGGCCATGCCTATATGCCTATTGTTGTTGAGGCCGTAAGTGAAGAAAAATATGAAGCCTGGAAAGCCGAACAGAAAGCAGCGACAGCCGCCGCACTTGCTGAAGCATCTGCGGATAAAACCTGGAGAAAAGATGAGTTAATGAGTAAGGGAGAAGCTCTTTACAATACTAACTGTGCTGCTTGCCATCAGGTTACAGGTGTAGGTTTGCCCGGCATATTCCCAGCATTGGCGGCAAGTAAAATTGCAACGGGTGATATCTCTTCACATATAGATATTGTGTTGAATGGTAAAACGGGTACATCAATGTCAGCCTGGGGTGGTCAATTGAATGATTTAGAAATTGCATCAATTATCACATATGAGCGTAACGCCTGGGGTAATGATACAGGTGATGCTATTCAACCAGCCGATATTAAATCAGCACGTAAATAATTGGAGAACTTAGGTAATGAATGCAGTGATTCACGAAGAGCACCATCACGATGGGCCTCCAGTAGGCTTCAAACGCTGGTTATATAGTACTAACCATAAAGACATAGGTACTATGTATCTGGTGTTTGCGCTGGTTATGTTATTTGTTGGCGGCGGCATGGCTATGCTGATTCGCGCCGAGTTATATATGCCTGGATTACAAATTGTTAACCCAGACCTGTATAACAATCTAGTTACAGACCACGCCCTAATAATGATTTTTGGTATGGTAATGCCCGCCGCCGCAGGCATGGCTAACTGGATGATTCCGATGATGATTGGTGCACCTGACATGGCGCTACCACGGATGAACAATATGAGCTTCTGGTTATTACCTGCAGCGGCTATATTGTTACTATCATCTTTGCTGGTACAGTTTATTCCTGGAACAGGTACACCGGTTAATACAGGCTGGACTATTTACCCACCATTATCTATACAGGTTGGTTTGGGCATGGATTTGTTGATTTTCTCAGTGCACTTGCTGGGTATTTCTTCAATCATGGCATCTATTAACATCGTAACCACTATTCTAAATATGCGTGCTCCAGGCATGCATATGATGAAAATGCCTTTATTTGTTTGGGCATGGCTCTTTACCGGTTTATTACTCATCATTGTTATGCCCGTACTTGCGGGTGGCGTGACAATGTTGTTATTTGATCGCCACTTTGGTACTGCATTCTTTGACGCTGCCGGTGGTGGTGATCCTGTGTTGTTCCAGCACCTGTTCTGGTTCTTCGGTCATCCAGAAGTATATGTATTATTGCTACCATCAATTGGTGTGCTGGGCCTGGTTATTCCAACTTTCTCTCGCAAGCCACTGTTTGGTTACAAGCCACTTGTTTACTTCATGGGTTTCTTGTTCGCATTAGGTTTGGTTGTATGGGCACATCACCAGTACACTGTTGGTATGTCGCTGGGCGTAACCACTTACTTTATGATTGGCACCATTCTTATCTCCATTCCAATTGGTCTAATGATTTTTAATTTCATCTTTACCATGTGGCGTGGTTCAATGACATTTGAAACACCCATGTTATTTGCTATCGCAATTATATTAATGTTCTCATTTGCAGGTGTAACTGGCGTTATGCTCGCGGTAGTCCCCGCTGATTTGCAATACCATGACACCTATTTTGTTGTTGCGCATTTCCATTATGCCCTGATCCCCGGTGCCGTATTTGGTTTATATGCCGGTGTATTCTACTGGCTACCTAAATGGACTGGGCATATGTATAACGAAAAGTTGGGTAAGATCTTCTTCTGGTGGACTACCTTGTCATTTAATTTAACATTCTTCCCACAGCACTTCTCTGGTTTAGCCGGTATGCCACGTCGAATTGTTGATTACAATGTTCAGTATATTGAATTTAATCAGATATCAAGTATTGGTTCATTTGCTTTTGGTTTGTCTCATTTACTATTCCTTTACATCATTATTAAAACAGTGAAGGGCGGCGAGAAGGCAGGGGATAAACCATGGGAAGGCTCTCAAATTGGAACGCCTGGATTAGAGTGGTCATTACCATCACCACCTCCATTCCATAGTTACACTACACCACCAGAAGTAAAATAGTTTCAAGCACTTTAATCAGGCGAGTGCTTCAAGCTCTCACTTGATTAAAGTCTAAGAAATAAGCAGGTATAAAAGTATGAATGAAAATAATGAAATCGAAATAAAGAGCAACAATAAAAATAATATTTTGTTTGCTGTGATTCTAGGTTTAATAGCATTAGCCGTAGGCATAATGCCATTCTTTTATCTAAATAATACGACTTTATAAATGGCTGATAATCAACAACAGAGCAAGGCGGATAAAGTACGTAACTCAACACGTATGCTAACAGTACTTGTGTTATGTATGTTTGGCTTTGGTTTTGCCATGGTCCCGCTATATGATCTGCTCTGTTCAGTAACAGGTTTAAATGGAAGTACGACAGGGCGAGTTCAAGAGGCAGCCGCACTAAATGGTTTAGTTGATTATACTAGAACAATAACCGTTGAGTTTGATGCTACTAATAATGCCGAATTACCCTGGGACTTTCATCCTATGGTTAGGAAAGTAACTGTTCACCCAGGTGAAATTAAAGACGTTATGTATTATGCAAAAAATAATTCAGACAAAACTATTGTTGCACAGGCAATACCAGGCATAACTCCCTGGCAGGCAACGGGTTATTTCAACAAAACTGAGTGTTTTTGTTTTACACAGCAAACACTTAAGCCCGGTGAAATCAAAGAAATGCCACTGCGATTTGTTATTGATACCAAGTTACCTAAAGATCTTCAAACAATAACGCTGTCTTATACATTTATGGATACAGATAGATCAAAATTAAAACAAGCGCATGAACTTCCAAATATTCACTCATCGGTGATGCTGGATTTACCTTATAAAAAATTATAACCCAAGGGGATGCAATGAGTACCGCTGATCAGAGTTACTTTATACCGGAACCCAGTCGTTGGCCTGCAGTAGCAGTAATAGGGCTGTTTTTTACAGTACTAGGACTTGCACTATGGATGAATGATATTGGCTTTGGACCAATTAGTATTGCCATAGGCCTGGCTATCACCACATACCTTTTCTTTGGCTGGTTTGGCGATGTCATTGATGAAAGTTTATCTAATAAATATAACGCCAGTGTTGATCGTTCGTTTAGACAGGGCATGTTCTGGTTTATTACCTCAGAAGTGTTCTTCTTTATTACGTTCTTTGCATGTTTATATTATTTCAGAAACATTTCATTACCCAGCTTAGGTGGTGATGGTCATCTGGGAACATCTAATATTTTATGGGAAGGATTTAAATACAGCTGGCCTGTGGTGAATTTACCTGATGTTACTAATTACACTCAATTAATAGAGCCAATGGGCCCAGGTGGAATCCCTGCGTACAACACTATCATTTTACTATCTAGTGGTGTAACACTTACCTGGGCGCACTGGGGGCTAAAGAAAAAGAATAAGTCACAATTAATGTTAGGCATGATTTCCACTATTATTTTAGGTTTAATATTCTTTGTCTTACAGGCGTATGAATATTATCACGCCTATGCAGAGCTTGGTTTAACGCTTAATTCTGGTATCTATGGATCTACTTTCTATATGCTGACGGGTTTCCATGGTTTTCATGTAACTATGGGAACCATTATGCTGATAGTTATCGCTGTACGTTGCGCTAAAGATCACTTCACCTATGAAAACCACTTTGCATTTGAAGGGGTTGCCTGGTACTGGCACTTTGTTGACGTGGTATGGTTAGGATTATATGTATTTGTTTACTGGTTATAAGCACCCAGTAAAATAGACATTAAAAAGCCCCATTTACTGGGGCTTTTTTTAAGCTAATTTTAATGCTGTTTATTAAATAACAGAGGCTTAGCCATTTATACCGTGAGGCTTTAAATCACCAAAATAGTATCCCGCAAATAACAATACAAACAATGAAATAGACAAAGCGACTCGAACCGTAAGTGATGTAACGACACGGTTAGTTTTACCACCATCTTTAGCCAGAAAAAACATACCCGAACCTAAACTCAGTAGTATTAAAATAAAATTAGCGACAATTAACGACTTGATCATAATAAATACTCATATTGCTAAAAATAAAAAATTATTATTACATAAACCCAACAATAGTAGGTATAGTTACTGGGTTTACGAATTCTTACTTTAGCACATTTATGCCGTTATCAAATTACCAATTTAGATTTTCATTACTAGGAACAATTCTAGCCATAATCGGTTTATCGATCTTTACAACTCTCGGTACTTGGCAAGTATATCGAGCAATGGAAAAACAACAGCTGCAAGCAGAGATGGACATTAAGCTAGAACAGCCCATTTTACAGCTCAATAAAAATATAGCCGACATAGAATCAAAAAAATACCTAAAGGTTCATGCGCAAGGTCATTTTGACAATGCGCATGAAATTCTCATCGATAATATGGTTCAAAATGGCAATGCCGGTTACCATGTTCTAACACCCTTTGTACTACAAGCTGACAAATCGGTAATTCTGGTAAACAGGGGATGGGTTCCTGTTGGTAGAGACCGGCGTATTTTACCGGAACTCAGTGCTCCAACCAAAAACATAACGATACAGGGTATAATATCACCGCCAAAATCCAGGCCGCCCTTATTGTTAGGTGATCCCGATATTAAGTCGAAAGTCTGGTTGTATTTTGACGCTATACAATTTAAAAAGAAATCAGGTAAAGATGTATTACCTGTTATTATTTTACTCGACAAAGATAATGAGCATGGCTATACAAGAGAATGGCCAAAATATGAAGTAAAAATAGGGATGCATATAGGCTATGCGATACAGTGGTATGTATTTGCACTAATAGTACTGGTTACCTATATTTCACTTAACTTAAAGAAAAAGAAAACATAAGCTCAAGTTAAACATATCAACTATTAAATAAAAGAATCAACTCACAATGACAAATTCAGAAAATAATTTAACCGATACGCCCAAAAAAAATTATACAGCCCTATGGATGATGATTTTCCTATTTGGCTTACCTTATCTTGCGGCCTATTATTTTTACTTTAATAGAGATGAGATGAACCTGGGCGCACAAACAAACTATGGTTCTATTATAAATCCTGTTAGGCAGCTCGAAGACAAAACGCTTACACTCATTGATGGTTCTGAATTTAAACTCTCATCGTTACAAGGCAAATGGCTAATGTTTTCAGTGGGCAGTAGTGAATGCAAGGAAAGCTGTCAGGATAACTTATACAAGATTAGGCAAATTAAAACCGCATTAGCGGCAGAACATAAGCGTGTTAAAAAGGTATTCTTTTTAACCGATAACACTGCTATTGATTCTTTTAATGAGCTATTGAAAGATTACCCTGATATGCATGTAATCATTCCATCAGGTAATAACTATAAAGATTACTTATCACCCTTATCTGTCGATGGTAAAGCCATTGAAGATGGTATATTCATTATAGATCCTTTAGGCAACTATATGATGTCATTTCCTAAAGATGCAGAAGCTAAGAAAATCCTTAAAGATATGGAGCGTTTGTTGAAGGTCTCAAAAATCGGTTAAGCATATAACACGCTTAAAACGATGTATTTGCATAACAAGGGCGATTATATAAATTTATAATCGCCCTTTTTTATTAGAGGGACTTATAAAATAAATTGAATTGACTTTAGCTGACACCCGCGGATGATCAACAGGGTAAACATATATCTATATGTCAGGAGGATAGAGTAATGACTGCTATTAATTTATTCATTGTAATTGCATTTATCGGTACTGTTGTCATGTTAATAGGCGGCGGTATGTCTATGATTATGGGTGGTAAATTTGATCTTGAACATGAGACTGAATTCATGACGGGTCGATTATTTATGCATGCCATAACACTGGGTTTACTTGTAATAGCTATTTTCGCCTGGTCTTAATAAAACTTAAAGCCAGTAATAGTCGTTACTTAATTTACAGCCTGTTATAAAGGCTGCTTATGAACTCGTGTTTTTTTCAGGCAACATACAGCGAATCATAACCACTAAAAATAGAATGCCGCCTATGATGGAAATTAAACCACCAAGCCCCATCATTCCCATGCCAATCACTTCCGGTAAGCTATCCAGGCCTTGAGCCGCTCCTGCTGTTTTTCTTTGTACACCATAACCGCCAGACCAGGCCAAACCTAATATGTGCATTAACTGACCACCACCATAAATATAAGGCTGCATACGTGCTATTTTAAATGACGGTTTTTTATAACCCAGTTTAGGTAACAGTAAATATGCAATGCCCATAAAAGCCAGAGTCACACCCACAATAGATCCGTGATAATGTGCAGGAATCACCACATTAACACCATCAATTAAAAAGCCGATAATGCCACCAGCAGCAAATAATAAAATCGAACTCAGCAATGCCCCCTTTGCTGCATTAGTCTCGATATCATCGTTCAGTTTAGATTTCGCAATGCTCCAGATCACAATCAAACCAAGGGGCAGGGAAGTTAGCCCGCCGTACTTCATCAAACGGGTGAATTCTGTAATATGCTCGGGTGAAAACACAGCGTGATTCATATAAATATACAAGGCATAAACTAAGGGTAATAGCAGGAAAATAAATAAGCTTTTAAGTACTTTCGGACTAGCTGTAATCGTACCGCCTATAAAGCCTATTAACAGCAGCCATGAAAATAATAAAAAACAGGTGTGACTAAATTGCAGAATATGTCCGCTGCCCCAGAATAGGTATTCATAGTAGACCAGATTATCCGTTTCAATTGGGATATTTTTCCACGAAACAAATAATGCAATAATGGATGAAAGCGTAAATAGGGCGGCGATGTATGGCGCAACTTTTGCGACATTATTCATATCATCAGGAACGATAATAATGGTGCGTAAACATTGAATGAGTACACCCAGCGTAAAGATCCCTATTCCCCACAAAAACAGGGAATGCTGCAGCACAGGAATATAGTTATTAATAAGAGGCTTACCTGCCCCTAAAAATGGAGAGCTGATCAATATAATCGTGCCAATTACACACAATATTAGTGCCAGTTTCTCAACTAATAGATATTTAGACCCCGCGTATATACTCCAAAACACACATGAAAATGACATAAACCAGTAAAGCACGGATAAATTCACGTGGACAACCAATGCCGTCCTGAAGAAATCAATCCAAGGAATGATCTCCTGAGCGCCCGGTGTACGTGACAACACCAGTAGCAATGAAAATAAACCCGCAGCAATTAACGATGCAATTGAAAGTTTAAGCCAGGATGATGTAATGGGTGATTGGGGTGTTTCTAAGCTGATACTCATTTATTGTTCTTTTTTGTTTTTAAAAACAAACACTATTTTACCGTAAGCCAGTTGTATACAACAATTAAGCTTATTAATTTGCCAATAATGTTTTTGTAGCCAACGGTGATTTGATAAGCACAGAGCAGACTCAACTTAGAGGGTCTTGGGTAGAGCTTATGTCAGTTAAAGCCTGATTGATGGGTCGCCAACAACATAGAGTAGTAAATGCCACACTTTAGTGTATCGGCATGATGTTACTAAAAATAATGTTACTCATTTTTTGAATACAGTTATATTTTTAATAATTTTATCTTTTTTAAGTCAAATTTAAGATCATTAGCTGACTGGTGGGTAAAGTCAGTCATATTCACCTCGTAAGCTCATATGTTGTCAGGTAATCACCGAACCCTGGGCAATACCTATTGCGCTGTTCTTTGTCTTTCATTTTCAGTATCAGGTTTGAAAAAGACAGGTAATTCTATAAGATAATCGTATTTTACAATAATACCCAGAGCACCTCTTTTATTTTTATACCTTGCAGGTATGGGGTGTATTTACTGCACGACAATCACATATTGCATGCGATTAAATACCACGATGTTCAGTGTTAATTAGAAACAAAATCGTATTGCGCAGGTTAACGGCGTATAGTGGATTAACAAAATGACTAATGAATCAAATAATGTATTGCAACGTGGCCTTGAAAATATACACGATCCTTTTTCAAGCTTTATCCGCGCGCAGACAACAACCAGCTGGTTTCTTCTGCTCGCTACAATCGTGGCCTTGTGGTGGGCAAACTCAGATTATTATTCTACCTACCAGAATCTGAATCATACATCGATTGGATTTTTTCTGGGTGATTTTAAACTTCATGCTTCGCTCAAACACATCATCAATGATGGCTTAATGGTCATATTTTTCTTTCTGCTTGGACTTGAGATCAAACGAGAAGTCCTTGCCGGCGATCTTGCTCGGCCAGAAAATCGACGCATGCTAATTCTTTGTGCCATCGGTGGAATGGTTTGTCCGGCGGCAATCTATTCATTGTTCAACTGGTCACTTGATTCGCAGATCGGCTGGGGCATACCCATGGCAACCGATACCGCGTTTGCCCTGGGCGTACTCACCCTTGTAAGAAAACACATTCCGGGCAGTCTATTGGCTTTTCTCGTCGGCCTCGCGATTGTGGACGATGTTGGGGCCATATTGGTCATTGCACTATTTTATACTCAGGATTTATCTCTATTGCATCTATTAAGCGCATTTGCACTCATTACATTTTTGGCATTAGGCAATTACGCCGGTGTGCGCCAGCCGTATTTCTATATTATCGTCGGCATAGTCATCTGGTGGATGATACTCAAATCCGGCGTTCACCCTACGTTTGCTGGTGTAGCAGTTGCTTTGACTGTACCAGCACGTCCAAAGTTAACATCGGAAAAACTACTCGATAGATCGAAGACAATAATAACCTCAATGCAGAAACAGTCAAAAGCTATCGATGTTCTCGGCAGTCGTACGGATCATGAACAGGTGCTAGAGGTGCGTGATTTTGCGGAACGTGCCACCACACCACTGCGTCGCTGGGAAGATGCGCTGGCGTTACCCGTGGCTTTATTTATCTTACCCCTGTTTGTGCTGGCCAATGCCGGAATACCCTTCAGCTTGCCCTCATTTATCGAAAGTCTTCAACACCCAACCGGATTAGGCATTATTACCGGGCTCGTCCTCGGAAAGTTAATCGGCATTTCCGGTGCGTGCTGGCTGGGCCTACGCTATAAAATTGGTTGTTTACCCGATGGTGTTAATCTTCAATATGTCATTGGTGTCTCACTTATCGCCGGTATAGGTTTTACTATGTCCACATTTATCGCCACCTTGGGCTTTGACTCCCAGCCAGACCATCTGCAAAGTGCAAAATCATCGATTCTGGTCGCATCGTTAATTTCTGCAATTCTTGGCGTGTTGTATATCCGATTTGTTGCCACGAAGAAACATAACGCGTCACTGAATTCGATGCCAAAAAGCGACACGAATTAGTTCAAGCGTTAGGCGCTTAAACGAGGTTTTTATGACAAAAAAAGTTACCAATAGATCAAAAAAAACAACAGCTAAAAAGCTTTTAAATATAGAATCTAAAAATCGCCTTAGTTCTGATTCAATCGAATCCCTGAGTGAAAAGCCAAAATTACTAAAAGAATACCTGGATTTTTCAATTACAAATACATTTTCTGAATTGATGTTCAGATTGACTCATGAAATATGCGCATTGCTGATTTGCTCCTTCCTGCGAACACTGAAGATGCAGGTTTTGGAACGGTGCGTTAAATACATTTTCGCTCGTCTTTTTTTACAGTTAAGGAGCAGCGGGGCATTTGAACGAAAACCTACGGTTTTAACACTGGCTGCTGTGTAATCGTATGTTTCGTCTCAATATCCCACCAATCACGTACTTCTCGTATAAACCATCTTAAAGTTATAGTGGCCATCCACGTGGAATGGCCTGGCTTCTAAAAATCAATAAGAGTCAGTACCTGTTGCTATTGTTTAGATAAGCAGTTATACCAAAACTGTAGCATTAGCATTAAGCGCAACATATTATTCGATTATTACCGGGAGATTTTTAATATGAAAATAATTACGATTTTTTCAATCCTGTTTGGAATAAAGTTGTTGCTTATTTCGACGGTAACTTATGCATCACTATCCGCAGAAAATATCATCCGGCAGGGTAATGGCAAGGGTGCAGTCGCCTGTCTATCCTGTCACGGCGATCAGGGGCAGGGTAATGCGAGCGCTGGTTATCCTTATCTTGCCGGGCAACCTGTAGAGTACCTGGTTAAACAGTTGCAGGATTTTGCCAGCAAGCTTCGCAAAAATCCTGTCATGCAGCCGTTTGCCAGCGCCCTTTCAGCAGACGAAATCAAGGCTGTGGCGAATTACTACGCCGGGCTTCCATTACCCAAAACAGCTTCCAGCATGAATAATAAGTCATCATTGGATAAGGGCGAACAACTGGCAACGAAAGGTAAATGGTCGGTTGGCGTACCCGCCTGTTTTCAATGTCACGGTAACCAAGGTCAGGGTATTCCGCCAAATTTTCCGGCTATCAGTGGTCAGCATGAGTCATATTTAAAGGCACAACTTGAATCCTGGCAAAAAGGTGGGCGCAGTAATGACCCTGTGGGCCTGATGCAGGCTGTGATTGCTAAATTAGATAGCGCAGAGATCACGACGGTATCGCGTTATCTTGCCGCACAGTCGCCACGAAAAGTGAAATAAACTCAAGGAACACCCATTATGAAGATGAATCGATTTCTGTTATGCCTGTGTGTTATCGCATTCAGCCAGCCGCTTATGGCAGAGAGTGGCAAACCGACGCAGGCCATTAGCCAGCCCATTACCACTCAGGCTTTTCAGCCGCCTGCGGAGGAAGCAATCCCGGATAATGAATTTGGTGACATGATACGTTTCGGCAAAAAGATTTTTACTGAAACGGGAATACATGCTGGTAAGTATGTGGGTAACGGTTTGAAGTGTGTCAACTGCCATCTTGATGCTGGTCGGCTGGACAATTCGGCGCCATTGTGGGCTGCCTGGGTTAAATACCCCGCCTACAGAGGCAAAAACAAAATGGTCAACACCATGGAAGAGCGTATTCAGGGCTGTTTCATATACAGCATGAACGGCACAGCTCCGCCAGCTAGCAGTAAAGAGTTAAAAGCCCTGATGAGTTATGCGTACTGGATGGCGCAAGGCGCACCGACGGGGGTTGATTTACCCGGCCGTGGTTATCCCAAGCTTGCGAAACCGCAACAGCAGGTAGATTATCAGCGGGGCAAACAGGTTTTTGAAAGCAATTGCGCGTTGTGCCATGGTGAAAAAGGCGAAGGCAATGCACAAAATGGCAATTATATTTTCCCGCCGTTATGGGGCAAGGATTCCTTCAACTGGGGTGCCGGGATGCACCGTATCAATACGGCTGCGTCATTTATTCGTGCCAACATGCCGCTAGGCAAGGGCGGCAGCCTCACGGTTCAGCAGGCGTGGGATGTTGCATACTATATAAATAGTCATGAACGGCCACAGGATCCGCGCTACAAAAGTGATATCGGGGCAACCAAAGCGGCCTATCACAAGCATCAGTGCAGCTATGGGGAGACGGTCAACAAGCACATGTTGGGCGGAGGGCCTTAGAAAACGAAGTATTGCAAGGGTACCTGGCATCGTGTGTTGATTAATCAGGAGGCACAATCATGAGTGAAAACCATCAAGGCTATCTAAACGGCTTACTGTCTGAGTTAATGGGGTTAGAGGCTAGCCTGTCTCAATTCAAAGGACTGGTTAAGCAGGCTGGTGAAACCGGTAATGAGAAGACGCGCGAGAAGTTTCAGCACGAACTGACACGGCTGAGCCTCAGGCGGCAGGAGCTCATAGCACGAGTCGAAAAAATCAGGCAGGAGGCCCCCGACCTTACCGAACAACAACAATCTGAGCTGGAGACGGCCTGGCTAGGCATAAAAGATGCCGTGCAGCAGATGCTCGACAGTTTGAACCTCAAGAGGTGATGGCATCTTTCGATAAAGTTTTTAGCTAATGGTATAAAAAGTTATTTATTGGCAGGTCGAATTTAATAGGTAAATCCTATTGTTAAATTAGAAATAAACTGTTTCACAACAATTTAAAAAATCCAATACTGCGATATGAGTACAATATAACGTTGTGCTAGTAACAAATTTTTTTTTACGTACATAACAGGAGATTAGCCGATGTCTGATAACAAATGCCCGGTAATGCACGGCGGTGCCACAGAGAGCAGTATGTCGAACATAGCATGGTGGCCCAAGGCTATTAACCTCGATATTCTGCACCAGCACGATAACAAGACCAACCCAATGAGCGCAGGCTTCAACTATCGGGAAGAAGTCAAGAAACTCGACGTGGGCGCGCTCAAGAAAGACCTACACGCGCTGATGACTGACAGCCAGGCGTGGTGGCCAGCGGACTGGGGTCACTACGGCGGTCTCATGATACGCATGTCATGGCATGCAGCTGGCACTTACCGTACCGCTGATGGACGCGGTGGTGCAGGTACTGGCAATCAGCGCTTTGCACCAATTAACTCCTGGCCGGACAACGTAAATCTGGACAAGGCGCGGCGTCTGCTCTGGCCAATTAAGAAGAAATATGGCAACAAGCTCAGCTGGGCCGATTTGATTGCTTACGCCGGCACCATCGCCTATGAATCTATGGGCCTGAAGACCTTCGGCTTCGGTTTTGGTCGTGAAGATATCTGGCACCCGGAAAAGGACACCTACTGGGGTTCTGAAAAGGAATGGCTTGCTCCCAGCGGTAGCGAAGGCAGCCGTTATTCCGGTGAGCGCGATCTGGAAAATCCGCTGGCCTCCGTGATGATGGGGCTAATCTACGTCAACCCCGAAGGTGTGGACGGTAAGCCAGATCCACTCAAGACAGCCCATGATGTGCGCGTGACCTTTGCTCGCATGGCCATGAACGATGAAGAAACCGTGGCCCTGACTGCGGGTGGACATACTGTGGGCAAAGCTCACGGCAACGGCGATGCTGAGCTGCTTGGCCCGGAACCTGAGGGGGCCGATATTGAAGATCAGGGCTTTGGCTGGATCAATAAGACTAAACGCGGCATTGGTCGCGATACCGTGTCTAGTGGCCTTGAAGGCGCATGGACGACACACCCCACCCAGTGGGACAACGGATACTTCACACTTCTACTCAGCTATGAGTGGGAACTGAAAAAGAGCCCGGCTGGCGCATGGCAGTGGGAGCCCGTCAACATCAAGGAAGAAGATAAGCCCGTTGATGTTGAAGACTCCTCGAAACGCTACAATCCAATCATGACCGATGCTGACATGGCCATGAAGATGGATCCTGAGTATCGCAAGATATCTGAGCGATTCTACAAAGACCCCGGATACTTCTCTGAAGTCTTTGCGCGTGCATGGTTCAAACTGACACACCGTGACATGGGCCCAAAGGCACGTTATATCGGCCCCGATGTACCGCAGGAAGACCTGATCTGGCAAGATCCGGTTCCTGTCGGGAGTACCCACTACGACGTTCAAGCCGTGAAGGGCAAAATTGCAGCGAGCGACCTGAGCATTAGCGAAATGGTCTCTACCGCCTGGGACAGCGCCAGAACCTTCCGTGGTTCCGATATGCGGGGCGGCGCCAACGGCGCGCGTATCCGCCTGGCCCCGCAGAATGGCTGGGACGGCAACGAGCCCAGGCGTCTGAATAAAGTACTGGCTGTTCTTGAACCGATTGCCGCCGAGTGTGGCGCAAGCGTGGCGGATGTGATTGTGCTGGCAGGTAATGTTGGTATCGAGCAGGCTGCCAGGGCCGCCAGCTTTGAGATTAGTGTTGCCTTCACGCCCGGCCGCGGCGATGCTACAGATGAGATGACCGATGTGGATTCCTTCGAGGTACTGGAACCTTTGCATGATGGCTACCGTAACTGGCTTAAGAAAGACTATGTCGTCAGCGCAGAAGAGTTGATGCTCGACCACACGAAACTGATGGGCCTGACTGCCCATGAGATGACCGTACTGATTGGAGGCATGCGCGTGCTTGGCACTAATCATGATGGCAGCAAACACGGCGTATTTACCGAGAGTGAAGGCGCACTCACAAACGACTTCTTCGTGAACCTTACTGACATGAACTACGTGTGGAAGCCAACCGGCAACAACCTGTATGAAGTCCGCGATCGCGAGACGGATAAGGTAAAGTGGACGGCGACACGCGTTGATCTTGTCTTTGGTTCAAACTCTATCCTTCGCGCCTATGCCGAAGTTTATGCCCAGGATGACAACAAGGAGAAATTCGTGCAGGACTTCGTAGCAGTATGGACCAAAGTTATGAACGCCGACCGTTTTGATCTAGCCTGAATCTCGATGCATTCCCACATGTCGCCAATACTTGGGCGAGGGAATAAGCGTAGTCGCTCAAACTTAAACTAACAGTCACCGTAAAAAACGATTAACTGTCAAATCAAGTCTGAGCGACTACAGCTTACTACTACAATTAAGTCTGTTACAAAACAGGTGTAAAAAAACTACCACCATTTTACTTTTCGCTGAGAGGCCGCGTTCAAGTTTGCGATAATTATTTTTGCAGGCTAGCTATCGTTAACATGCACTAAGGGTATCCATTGACAGTAGATCTTCGAACACTTGAGTACCTTTGAGATTTACTAAGCTCTTATCCGTTTTGGCTTCATCAATATAAGTGCTGGAAAGCTCAATCGCTTTTTTCAGGTCTTCAATTGCCGCATCAAGGAGATTTAGTGTTGAATTCGCACAGGCGCGTTGATAGTAGGCATAAGCATAATTTTCATCTATTAACAGTGCTTTATTGCATAGATTGATTGCCCATTGCGGCTCGCCCATATCCAGAACTTCGTCAGCCTTGTAGGCGAGTGCTTCCGTATCTATTGGGTTGATAGAGAGAATCTGGTCATAGACATCAATCTTTGCCTGATGAGTGGCTTCTATTCCGGCACGCATCCATAATGAATGCATTGTATTTGTGCGAGTAATTTCTTCTTGCGCTTTTATGATTCGGTTAGTACGGTCCTTAAGCTTACTTTCCAGATCAACTAGACGTTGTTCATAGTCTTCGGAAATATTAGACACTTTTTGCTCTATGACATCGTTTAACTTGTGACGAATTTCACGCATGGAGCTCCAGCCGACAAGTGCGAGTATGGATGCCGCAGCCGCGATGATATAAAAAATATTATTGACGGTACTGGTCGCATAGTTGATGGCCCGATCTGATGCGCCTAGTTCAGTTGCTGTGAAGCGTTCAATAAATTCTGCACGCTGGTTCTGCTGATCCGTGCGTAACGTTTTTAGCTCATCTAGAATATAACGTTCAACGAATGGTTTGTAGAGTGGTTTATTCAGGCCATCGATCACCTTATTATTTTGTTCGGTTTGCTGATTACTTTCGGGCGCTGCAATTGTCAATGCAGGTAAAAGCAATAATAGAAGGAAAAATAGGTGTCTCATAGTACGTCTCTGTGAAGGTTTGCATGGAGAAAAAATATTGAAAATATTGCACGATTACACTGTTATCAAAAATTATATTCATCACACCGTCATTTATATTATTGAACGATGTTTTCGTATTTATGAAGTTAAAGAAATAAAAAATCAGGTCGCAAGTTTTATCGCTCTACCATGGTCATGCACTTCTACCAGTTTTTTATGCAGACTTTGAACGGCGATTACGTAATCTTCTTCGTCGATAAAAAATTGCATATCGACCTGTCGCATAGACTGATGCATGGCCAATATGTTGACGTTTTTTTCGGCTAAGGCATTTACCGCTTTTGCTAGTATGCCAGGTACATTTAAATCGCTGCCGATAGCAGAGACAATGGCGACCTTTTGCTGTCCGATTTCTGCCTCCGGAAAAGTCTCTCCCAGCACCGAGCCAATGCGTTTAATGGTTTTAATATTGGTGCGTAAATAATGGGTAATAGTATTAGCATTGACATCTTTTGAAACAATATAAGCTTTGAACCGATGAATAATCGAGAGAAACATCGTGTCATATTCATTGAAGTTCCCCGTCATGTTCTGATCGAATAAAGACAATGCATAAATGCCTTTACAGCCAGCAATGATTTCTACGCAGGGTTTTTCACTCACATAATCACAGGTGATCAGGGTGCCCGTATGCTCAGGCTCAAACGTGTTTTTAACACGTAGCGGAATGTTATTGTAACGCAAGCCTTTTGCTGCTTTTGGGTGAATGGCTTCCATACCTAAGTTGGCTAGATGATCGCCAACATCATAATTAGTCCGTCCGATAGGTACTGCATTATTTTCACCAACCAGGCGTGGATCAGCACTGCTCAGGTGAAACTCTTTATGTATCACGGTTTCTTTTGCCTGTGTGATGACAGCGATTCGGCTGAATGTCATCTCACTGTAACCACGGTCGAAAGATGACATCAAACCGGACTCGCTATGTGCATAACCGGTGACGATCGGTAACTGGCTGCTCAGATCCAGATCGGCGAATGCCATTTTAATACGCTGGTCGAGGGATATATGTTCTGTGGTTCGCCAGCCGGTTAAGTCGATATAACAGGTATTGATGCCATCGCGTTTTAATAAGGTTGCGGTATTCCAGGCACTGTGTGCTTCACCGATGCTGCATAACATTTCACGTACAGTAGCAAGTTGTGTTTCGAGTGCGAAGTGGCCGTGCTGACATATTTTTTGCAGATTTATCAGCACAAGTCGGGCATCTTCGATACGTTCATCTAAAAAATTGTTGGCCTGAGCTAACAGCCCATCAGGCCTTGATGAGTTGACGCCAAACAGAGACGTGTTGATATCAAACATGGCTGTTTTAACGTCTTCCAGTGCTTTTGACCAACTGTCATTTTCCAGGCTGTCGGCAAATAGACCATAGACCCCAAGCTCACCGGTTTTTTTATGTTCCAGTAAGCCGTCGGTAATACCCGCATAAGCTGAAACAACAAAGACTCGCTGGTACAGGGTATCGCTGCGCATCGGTTTTTTAATGATGTTGTCACGAATGGCAACATAATCACTCATCGAAGTGCCGCCTATTTTTTCTACGCTATGGTTCTTCATTACTTATTATGTCCGTTAGTACTCATACTATTATTGATTATTGATGGCAGTGGCGTCCGGGTTTCTTAGATACTCTGGCCTGGGTGATTGAAACCCGTATGGCTCAAGTAGTGCATTGTCACAGCTATTGTAAATAAACATTAATACTACACGTGGCATACCGGAAATATTGTCAGGTGAGGCATGCATCATGTTGCAATCATGAAATACCACGGTCCCAGGGTTACCATGAATACCATGAATATTGCGACTCTGAAGCATCTGCTGCATTGTTTCAATTTGGGGGACACCGGCCTGCTGTTTTTTTAACGATTTCGTGTAATTCTTTTCATCTGTGCTGCCAGCACAGGAAACATAATGTTTATGTGAACCTGGGATTACATATAGCGGGCCATTGAATTCATTGTTTTCATTTAGCATAATCCAGGCGGTAAGCGCGCGCATTCTAGGCATGCCGTCTTCGACATGCCATGTTTCAAAATCTGAATGCCATGCAAATGATTTGCCTTTGTATGCAGGTTTAACATTAACCCTGGCCTGTGTAATGTACACTTCTGAGCCTAATATTTGCCTGGCAATATTTAGCAACTGTGGATGACGAGAAAAACGCTCAACCTGACTGCTGAATGCATGCGGTTTAAATATCGACCTGATACCTTGACTGTCAGGTTCGGTAATTAATTCCTTCCTTTGAGCCATCGATTTCTTTAGTTGCTCAATTTCATTTTGCAGCGGGTTGACCATTTCTGGCATATAGTCAGGTAAAATAATAAAACCGTTTTCATTATATGAATCAAGCTGTGTTTCGTTCAACGTATGCTTGTCGCCAGAAAAGGCTGTGTCATAAACAACGGGGTCTTTTCTTTGAATGATCTGTTCTTTACTGCCTGTACGTGACGGATATAAATCATCAATAGTCATCCTATCTTTGCCTCACTTTTAGCATTATTAATTTATCTATCTATCACGCTGATTCTAGTTGATAAGCGCCATCAGCATTGATGGTGGTGATGTGAAAGAAAAAACCCATATTGTCATCTTTTAGTATTAGACGAACACTGTCCCAGTTATTGTTAGAGTCATCAACGCGACGATCTGTTTTTTCTGCGTTTTGCAATTTTCTTACAATCATGGACCTCCTTAAAATAACTTTGTTGATTAGCGTATAAAATCATTTGCCTCGGTCAACTTATGTAAGCTGTTATATTCATATGAAGCCTGAGCTGAAGCCATTATAAAATAGGTTAATCATCCATCCTAACATCATCAAAGTAACAGGATTCTTCAGGAATGCTGTCTTCTTTTGCACAGACGTCTCTAACTGCCTGCTCAACGATATCGATGCCTTTTTTTAGATTCTCATCGCTGGTGATAAGTGGACATAAGAACTTGATGATCTGATCACCGGCACCACTGGTTTCAATCATTAAACCGTTTTGAAAACAATTGTGTGTGATTTTTCCAGCGATGTCGCCATTCACACAATTAATACCCATAAACATGCCGCGGCCACGAGAGGTAAAATTTCCCTCACCGTATTTTGCTGTAATCGCATCCAGGCGTTGCGCAATGTATTCACCTTTGCGTTTTATCTCTTTCGAAAATTTATCATCCGACCAGTATTCATCAATGGCTGCTTTTGCCGTAACAAAGGCAAAATTGTTGCCGCGGAAGGTACCATTGTGCTCTCCTGGTTTCCACAGATCCAGTTCAGGCTTGAAAAGCACGACAGCAAAAGGAGTACCATAACCACCCAGCGATTTGGAAAGGGTGATCATGTCCGGTTTAATGCCAGCTTCTTCAAAACTAAAATAGGTGCCTGTGCGTCCACAACCCGCCTGAATATCATCAACAATGAGCAGGATGTCATGTTTTCTACACACCGATTCAAGGCTTCTTAACCATGCAAAACTCGCTACATTAATACCGCCTTCACCTTGCACCGTTTCTACAATAACGGCAGCGGGTAAATCAATGCCGCTACTTGAGTCGCACAGCACTTTATCGAGATAGGCTATAGTGTTGATATCATCACCCATGTAACCATCATATGGCATACGAAAAGTACCGCTTAAACTGACACCTGCTGCGCCGCGATGATGCGAGTTACCTGTTGCCGCTAAAGCGCCCAGACTGACACCATGGAAACCGTTGGTAAATGCGATAATGTGTTCTCGACCAGTGATATTTCTCGCCAGTTTTAATGCCGCTTCGACGGCATTGGTGCCTGTCGGCCCGGTGAACTGCATGACATAATCATAACCGCGTGGTTGCAGAATTTTATTATTAAAGGTTTCCAGAAAATCGCGTTTGGCTTTTGTGTGCAGATCCAGGCCGTGCGTAATACCGTCTTGCTGAATATAGTCAAGTAGCTTTTCTTTAAACACAGGATTGTTGTGGCCGTAATTTAAGGTGCCGGCACCCGCGAGAAAGTCCAAATACTGATTACCATCTTCGTCATAAAGATATTCACCTTGTGCTTTATGGAAGAGACGGGGGAAAGAGCGTGCGTAACTTTGTACTTCCGATTCGAGTTCATCAAAAATTTTCATATTTTTTCCTGGTGTGAAATAAGTGTGTCCATAATGTTTTATAAACGTCTTACAGAGCGTATGTTTTAGCGAGTGTTTTGGCGTTATAAACGATGTAAAGTTATAATCGATATGATTTAAAAAGTGCCAAGCCGTGCGAGATACCGAGATGTTTTAACATGCTGCCCGCCAAGCCAATGCCACGTGCGCGTTCATCAACAGCTACCTGCCAGATAAATAGTGTGTTTTTATTTTCTGGTTTAAGGTAACCGGATATAAAACCCAGCAGGTCTTTTTCTGCCCCGTTATTCTGTACAGCTGCAACTGAGGTCTTAGCAAAGTGTGTACACTGCAATAAATTGCAATACATGGAATTAGTATCGAGAGGAGGGCACTGGTTTATCAGGCGAAAAACTGACGCACCATCACTGGGAGAAGGAATGCAAAGCTTAAGTTGTTTTTGAAAATTACTCATATATGATTTAAGTGAGCATTATACTTCAAATAGCATGAATTTTCAATCTTACTTTAAAAACCAAAAAAGATATGTGCACAAATATATTAAGAAACTGAAATTATAACGATTTAATAACACGGTGATTATGTTTATATAAGTTTAACTTCTGAGGGAATATCAAAACCTGTGCCAGAGAATATATGGGTAATATGGGACAATTCGTAAAACACATAGAAGGTATGCATGAAATGATAAATTATTACAATGAAAATCAAGTTGAATTCTAGGCATAACTTGGTGTTCTAAGTGTCTGCTTTTTAATTTATTAATATTAGCTTAATTTATCAGTACTAAAAACTGGTAACCTGGCACAAGAAAATAATTATCGATATCCGATATTTGTGAATCGGACTTGCTGCAGTTGATGCAAACCCTGTAGCACTTATTAAACAGAAACAGAAATATAAATTTATCCCAAAGACCAACTTACCCTCGTGGTTCGAAGGATTAGTACGTTATAGTGAGATTATATATTAGTAACGGTTGAGATAATGGCGACAGAAACCCCAGTAGAACATGAACGAATTTTACTCGTTATGAACTGTTTGTTTGCCATGTATTTGCGGCAGATGAACGTTCAACATCGGTTATGGGGGATTTTAGAAAAAATTTAGATAATGACTGGTGGTTTCACATTACAGGTAAAGGCAATAAGAATCGCTCTATAAAAACAGTGTGTGACGATATGCTTAAAGCACTTAAACGTTACCGTAAACAGTTAAGATTGCCACAATAGACAGATTGTATAGCAATGTTTTGATGCAGCGTAGGTATAAACAGATGGCTTAAATACGATGCAATTGAGCTACAAGCGCAAGCGGCCACGGTTCACTGGTTTATACGACCACAGGAATATCAGAAGAGATGATATTCCGTCATGCCAGTAGTGCGGCATTTGATGTATTGTCTTTTAGTATATGATTTAACATAATATACATTATGCGCACTTAAAGATAAAAACACCGGAGAAAGGATTACACACGCTGGTCAACCACAATAAGTACTAAAATTCCACAACATGTACTAAATCCGTTAACCAGAGTAAATAACACCTAATAAATGCAATTGTGTACATCCACACGTATTCATAATGGCAAAGCTCTTCCTGCGACGATTTTTTTGCAATCACTGCGTTTGTCATAACGTTTAGTTGTTTCAATAGATGAATGGCCCATAAGATCTTGGACTATGAATAGATCTTCACCTTGAGCAAGTAGATTTGTAGTAAATGTTCGCCGTAGATCATGAGGCGTAAGTCTATTTAAGCCGCATTCCTTATATCTAGGGGTACTGGGGACATCCCCGCCAAATGTCGCACTGGCCTCTACAGCTTAGCCCTGATGCGGCTTTCAGCGGGGCATTGGTTTTAAAAACAGGGCTAAATTAACTGTTTTTCATATATTTTGAGCTAATATCGCTTATTTGGAGTTCCAAATGAGCCAAAGCAGTAAACGTCTATCCATTTTGCTTGATTCAGAAATTAATGAATTATACAGCCCTCCATGCCTGACATCTGAACAAAGACGACATTACTTTTCATTAAATGATATTGAGCTTGAATCATTCAACAGATTAAAGAATCGTTATAGTCAATTGTATTTTGTGATGTTGCTAGGCTATTTCAAAATCAAACCCGTTATTCTTAATTTCACTTTCTCACAGGTGAAAGATGACTTCAAATTTGTTGCTTCAGAATATTTTCCTGACAATAAATTTAAACAACAAAATTTAAGTCGATCGCAAAAATCACGGATATATAATCGAATATTTAATATCAATAATTATAATTCATTCTCTAGAGAAATTAGTCATCAATTACAAGAAAAAGCCATTGAAATTGGAGCTATAAATATAGAATCACGTTATATTTTCGATGAGTGTATTGATTATCTTTCCAGAAGTAAAACTGCAATACCAAGTTACTCGCAATTACAACGTATCATCAGCACCGCTGTTAATACAGAAAGACAAAAAATAATCAGTTTAATAGAAGGTAATATACCAAAGACTCTGTCTTCTTTTCTTGATGCGTTGTTTGAAAGTGGTGCAACCATCATGCTCAGTGAGGTTAGACAATCTGCAAAAAACTTCGACCACAGTGAGATCAACAAAGAGTTGATTATTTTCAATCACCTAAAACCATATATTGATAATATTAATTCATTGATTGCAAAGCTAACACTATCATTAAAAAACTTTGAATATTATGCCTCATTGGTTGACTACTACACAGTTACGAAATTACAACGATTTGATGTGACTACACGGCAATTATACTCGCTTTGTTACTTACAATTACGTTACCGGAATATCAATGAACATTTAGCTGATGCCTTTATTTACCATTGTAGAAAATTGCGTGAAAAAGCCAAAGATTACGCAAAAGAAGCCGCCTTTAATGAATGGAATAATGCTTCTGAAAATATAAGCAAAGCAGCAGGTATACTCAGATTATTCATCGATAACACGATTGATACAAAACAACCATTCTCTAAAATTAAAAACAAAGTATTTAAAGTAATTTCTCCTGATGAAATTGAATCACTTTGTCTTTATCTTTCGGACGAAAAACGATCCATTGATTATTATATCTGGGAATTTTATGACCAACAATCAGAGTGGATAGCTGAAACATTACGGCCATTATTTTTAGCGTTAGAGTTTCAGTCATCTGAAACGACTTATGCTCTGGTTGCTCAAATTGAAAACTCTCAACAAGATTGTTCAGAATTAGGTGAATTTAAGAAAGCAGATCGTCGATTGATAAAGCCAGGAAAACAGTCATACCTGTTACAAGAAGATAACGTTAACCTGAATCGATTTGAAATATTATTATATTTACTCATTCAAACTAAACTCAATGGCCAGTTATTTATACCAAATACCCTTAAATATAGGCATTTAAGTGATGATTTAGTCAATGACAAAGACTGGAAACAGAAATCAAAGCTGATTAAGTCATCCCAGTTAAAAAGGCTATCGATGCAGCCTAAACAACTCATGACCTCACTGGAGAAGGAGTTGGCTGACAAAATAGACCATGTGGGTTCGCGCATACAGAGCGGTGATAATAAAACGGTTATTATGCGAAGTCGTTCTGGTAATACTAAATGGCGACTGCCTTACAAAGGCGTAGGCAGTATATTAAATAACCCATTCTTTGAACAATTAAAGCAAGTACATGTATCTGACTTACTCAGGTTTGTTAATCAGGAGATAAGTTTTCTCAAGGCATTTGAGCATGTACGTAACCCACAGTCTAATAACACGTCTATCAACAACAATTTGATTGCATCGCTCATTGCCAATGGAACGAATTATGGCCTATATCGCATGGCACATATTTCTGATCGATCATATGAGCAGTTACGTCATACACAGGCTAATTATATTCGGCTTGAAACACTTAATCATGCAAATGATATTATAAGCAATGCTATCGCCAAGTTGCCAATTTTTGAACACTACAATATCCAAGACAGTGCATTACACGCGAGTGTAGATGGCCAGAAATTTGAGTGCAGAATGAACACCTTTAAAACACGTTATTCATCCAAATATTTTGGTACAAATAAAGGCGTATCTGCAATGACACTAGTTGCTAATCATGTGCCGATTAATGCACGTGTAATTGGGGCTAATGAACATGAATCACATTATATTTTTGATCTGCTGTTTAATAATACATCTGAAATAAAGCCCGATGTATTATCAACAGATACGCATGGTGCTAATCATGTAAATTTTGCCTTACTGGATTTATTTGGTTATACCTTCGCACCTCGGTATGCACAATTTAGCCGTGTGATTGAAGAGCTATTTACTATTGATAATCATGAAAATAAATCACTACTCACACTCAAAAAACCGATTAAATTTGCACTAATTATTAAGGAATGGGAGACCATTCAACGCATTACTATTTCATTGCAGAAGAAGACAACAACGCAGGCAGCGATTGTAAGAAAATTATCGACCTATAGTAAAAAACATCCTTTACTCCAGGCGTTAACGGAATACGACAGACTTATTAAATCAATGTATATTCTTGAGTATATTGATGATGCGAGTTTACGCAGTTATGTACAACGTGCACTGAATCGCGGTGAAGCGTATCACCAATTAAGGCGTACCGTTGCATCCGTAAATGGCAATCGATTTAGGGGCGGTTCTGATAGTGAAATTGATTTATGGAATGAATGTGCTCGACTGCTTACCAATGCCATTATCTATTTTAATTCACTCATACTGAGCCGATTACTCGGCCATTATGATCGTCAAAAAGATGTGAAACATCTTGAATTGGTCAAGCAGGTATCGCCGGTTGCCTGGGTCAATATCAACCTGAATGGCACCTACAGCTTCTCATTCGGTGAAAATATGCTTAATATGGATGAGGTAATTAGCCCATTAACCGATGAATAAGGCTGTATTTGAAAACCAATGCCCCGCTGGAAGCCGCATCAGGGCTAAGCTGTAGAGGCCAGTGCGACATTTGGCGGGGATGTCCCCAGTACCCCATCTACGTACAATAATGTTGTAAACAGTCTTATCAGTTATTGGCAATAAAGTGACTTTACCTCCTTTAAAAACTCTAACAAATAGAGGCCCATTTACGCGTCCGCGTTCATCTAACCAAGTTTCAACGATATCTATAACACGACTATTTAATGGATTTACTCTTTCTTTATTACCTTTACCGATTATCACAAGCTTTGTGTAGTGGTCAAGTATTTTTGGCCACCGTTTTGTATTCAATCCAATATTTATCTTCAACCACATTCGGTGCTAAACCCAAATTATGTTGATGGGGTCTAACCTGACTGTAGTAACCAATTATATAATCAGTGATGTCACGTTTCGCACAAGCAAAAGATTCATAACCTTTATTGGGTATCCACTCTGTTTTTAAACTTCTAAAAAATCGCTCCATGGGCGCATTATCCCAACAGTTCCCTCGGCGGCTCATGCTTTGTTTAATTTGGTAGCGCCATAACAATTGCCTAAATTGTTTGCTGGTATAATGACAGCCTTGATCTGAATGAAACATGACCTCTTTAGGTTTATTTCTAGACTCAAATGCCATCGATAATGCGTTACCCGTTAAATGACTATCGGGTGAAAACGACATGGCCCAGCCAATGGGTTTGCGAGAAAACAAACCAGATTTGAGTCAACACGGCATTTTTACTCGTGCCGACAAATGACTTGATTTTGAGGTTTTGTTTTATCCATTTAAAAAATAATTCAACCTGCCATCTGGCTTTGTATATGTCCGCAATCGTTTTA
>Ga0316209_1000442_pt1 | contig 74607 bp, 59 predicted proteins | sample 6monopyrite_MG_FD_204945 | JGI IMG/M metagenome (GOLD analysis project Ga0316209, IMG submission 204945) | Microbial mat bacterial communities from mineral coupon in-situ incubated in ocean water Damariscotta River, Maine, United States -... | ecosystem: Environmental > Aquatic > Marine >... | reverse complement strand
TGCTCACCCTATCCCCAGACCTGCAGTACGACATGGCTGAAAAAGCCATCAATGAACATTGGTCTACGCGTCAGATGGAAGATGAAATTCGTCGTTTAAAACATGGCAGCCCGTTAACCGTGGCTAACCAGGTGCAACCAATTTCATCCGCCATCACTCATGAGAGAACACCACAGGATCCTGAAATTAAACGCGAGCAGGATAGACTGAGTGAAATTGTTGGGTCACCTATTTACATAGAACATGATGCCTCAACTGGGGACGGTACCATCACCATCCGTTACGGCAATCTGGATATCTTTACGGGCATCACCGATAGACTTGAAGCTACACCAACTTCTACCCATAATGATTTTGAACTGTATGATTAAGCCCTATTTCTCCGAGAAAAAGATCTTAATTTTATGTTACCAATCAATTAGTTATAGGATATAGTCAATTTGTCCGGCTCCGGACAAAACACGATTAAACGATTTATTTATCACGATATAGAGCAATAGCAGGCGTATTACTCGGAGAAATTAAAGTCTATTTTTACTTTTAAATTCAAACAGTTATGAGGTTATTTAAGTTTGTCCGGCTCCGGACAAACTAGCTTTTGATGCCTTCCTCTTTCATGTGGGCCTTAGCACTCGCAATGATTGTGGACAAATGATCTGACACCGGATTGACACGGTGCATAACAGCCGCGCGCATAATGGCTGCAACCGGTGCTCTCACTTTTACGATCTCGCCCTCAAATGCCCTTTTCTTGAGGTCCAAACACGCCTCATCTAAACTCAGCTTAAGACGCTCATTCATCAAGCTGATATGAGAGTCGGTCGCTTCTCGCTGAGACACCATGACACCCTCAACTACCTTCATCCAATTCTTTGAGGCCAATAATGACATCAGTGCTTCAGCCAACCATTTACTCTTTTCAGTCGACTTGTATCCGTCCACATCAAACATCTGATCACGCATGGCTTTTGATTGTGCTTTGGACAATGTAAACGGCACTCTTTTAATGACCGCTTTTTCTTGGTCTTCACTGCTTAAATCTAGTGGCTTTAATCCGCGGCGTTTCACTGGCTCACATCCCTTATCATTGTTTTCACAAACTGACCCCAAACACCTTGTACCGATTTGGCATCCGCCCAGTCGACATCTGGATGTTTATCATTAAGATCATCTAGACATAACTCTAAGATAGCTTTAACTACATGCGGCTGCTCTACCTTACCTAAGTCAACTTTAGCCCTACGACCGACACCCTTCTTTTTAGGTGTCGCTACTGTTTTTTTAACGGATTTTGCTTTAGGCGCTGCATCCATTTGAACATCTAAAAGATGTGCGATAGAGACGTCACTGCCCTGCTCCACCTCTTTCATGGCGGCATCAGATGAAACGACTTTTAGATAATCTGCCGCCGTACTCTTACCCACATGAAGAAGCTTTCCAAACTCACGCACCTTTGGTGAGTGGCCATGTAGCTTGATATACAGGTTGTAGACCGTATGCGCACTTTCTATTTTGTCGTGCGTAGATAGACCTTCCCGTTGGAAGTTTTCTGAAAATTGACGAATACGGTGCTCCATCTCAGACTCAATACGGCCCGTACTCAACGGATCTGGACGGATAATAACCGGTACAGAGTCTCGATTAATGAGCACGTGTGCTAAGAACCGTCTTTCCCCTTGGATGATGATAAAACGTGTTCGCACTTTATAAATATTAATGGGATGATCCAGCCCACCCACATCTATATCTAATGCAAAGTTAAAAAATCGTATCAACATTCCCGCTTGATCTGGATACAACTCATGTAACATTTCAGGATTAAAACCGGTACTCTCATCGTTTAAGAACAACTTATAGTCTTGGTAGTTTTTCTGTAACGACTTTACAAGATCCAAAGATGGCTTGTTTCGTTTTCTAGGCTGCTTGGGATCGAGGTCTATCTCGCTGGTCAACACATCTTTATATAACCCACGTCCTTTTAATGAAGCCGCTATATTCTGGCTCTCATGTTCAATCGATTTGCCATGCTGCAACCCTTTAGATTCAACCGGCTTTGCTTTATCCATGACACTTGCCTGACCAGTCTCTTTTACCTTGTTGCTAGGACCACGTCTTTTTAATGACATTACTTAGCCTCCATTCGTTCGATGATTTCCACACAAACCCGCTCCAATGCTTTACGCGCAAGTGCTGACGGTTTAGAAGCGAATATAGATGCCGCATTAGTGCGAGTTGCATTTTCATAAGCTGAATATTGAGGCAGAAAGTTATCCATCAGGTAACCACCCAACTCATCACTCTCACGTATCGCTTTATAAAATGACGCATGACCTGAACCTTGCTTTTTAAACTTGTTGGCCAAGACTCCAACTAATTTAACCGGGTCTTCATTTAGAGCACTACGTTCGTTGTTCTCAGAATTGTAGTGGGCCAGCATACCCGCCAAACCTTGCGTTCCAAGCTCGGTCATTTCAGTCGGTATAAGAATGTGTGTTGCAGCATGTAATCCACTTAACGTCACCGGCTTTAACTCAGGCGAGGTATCAATGATCACAATGTCAAAATCTTCACTTAGCTTCATCTCAGGATTCGAGATAAAGTCCCTGCAAGTTTCTTTGATTTGGCTCTTTAAGTCATGACGTTCTTCAATGAGCTTTAAATCCTGACTATGCCCAGGAATAATTGAAATATTGTCGAAGCGGGTAGGGTATTCATATGCTTCACCCTTCAACCAAATATCTGCAGATGAAGATCGTCCATCCCATTGATCATCACCTTCTTCAAAGTCAGGGTGTATGGGTGGAATGAATGGGCGAGGGGAGATGTCTTCAAGACTCCCGAGCTCCATATCAAGAAATAAATTTGAAAAATTACACTGAGGATCAAGGTCAATACAGAGGACTCTTTCTTTTCTCACTTGTCCATAATATTGAGCCAAAAACAAAGACAGTGTCGTTTTTCCTGTTCCGCCTTTTTGATTTATAACTGTAAAGACTTTCATAAATTGTTCTCTTTCATCATCTTGATGATATTCTATCATGTGTATATATAACACAACGCATGTTAATATCAACATCCATTATATATTTATCTTGCATTATTGATTGTCTTTATGTATAAACATGGGAATTCAACACCTTTCAAAACTTTATAGATGACAAGAAAGATAAAAAAAGCACTCTCAACAAGCGTTAACAGAAAAACGTTAAGAGTTCCTGTCTCTAAAATTCCATACAAAACTATTCTAATTTCAAACCCGAATTTAAAGTGTATCTAAAATGATAATTGATAAAAAAACAAAACTCATTTTAGAAAAGCGAAATAAAGAAGTGCGAGCGACTCTTGAGCTACGCCAAGAATTAGAAGTTGAGCTGTATTCAGAAGAAACTGATGACATCTATTTAGATGAAAAGCAAACACTCGGATTAACCAGTAACCAACTTATAGAATCAACCGAAAAAAGTTTACTCGTTAGTGAACAGCTCGGTTTATTTGATTCTATCTCCCTAACTAATAAAGATGTTTTCCCAACCTTGTTGGCTAGAATTCCTATATTTATGCCTGTGACACGAAGCAAACAGAAAGAGTTACTTGATGATGATAACTATCTTCATTTTGAAACTCCGTTTGGTAGTGGTACTCGAAGTGGCCCATTACTAAATATTCGGGATGAGGACACAATGCTCGCCTTGGATCGTTTACGAAGTAAACAACTTCATGGCATCGGTTCTAATTTACCTATCCACGTACCCGATCAAATGTACAACATGGATGAGTCAGGAAAGACTCGGGTAGATATTGTTATTTGTACCGTCACTCAAATTAATGAAGAGTTAGGTTTAACCGACGGCGGAGATAATCACACTGAAACATTAAATTCTGTTAGACGACTAGGTAATACCGTTATTGAATTAACGACAAATAAAACGGAACGTTATCTTGGTCGATGCAAAGAGGGCGGCCAATTCAAATTACTTGATGTACGTTGGAAAGAATACGATGACAATGGCATTCTTTTCATTCAGTTTTCACCTGTTGTAACCGAATGGCTTACACATGAATTCACATACATTAACTGGCAAGTACGAAAAGGTTTGGGTCGGAATGATACTGCTAAAGCTCTTCACCGCTTTTTAAGTTCTCAGCCCAACTCGTATTCTCGCAATATGAATGAAGTTGCAAACTTAATAGGTGTACGTGATGAGAAACGGAGAATCAAAACTAAGCTTACGAATGCTGCCGAGCTATTGAAAAAAGTGGGCTGGCTAAAAGACTACGCCTTTATTGGGACCGGTAGAAAAGTGCCTTATCAATTAGTTACCCAGCGATAGTAACCGTAGTAGCAACGTCTAAACTTCATCATTCACGGTATCTGCACCGCATAACTACCGTAGCAACAACGTCTAAATACAAACCAACTCTCTATATTTACCGTAGTAAGTATGTCAGAAAAACCACAATGCTCTATATTCTCACCGTAGTAACTCTGTCTAAAGCATTAACATCCACCTGTTACTGGCCGTAGTAATAGCGTCTAAAGCCTTGAAGCCCTAAGAGATTCCATCCGTAGCTGCAGTGTCTAAAGGGTTTCATATATAAGGCATCTCACCGTAGTAGCAATGTCAGAACTTAAAAATATATATCTGAACAAACAATCATTACCACCGTAGTAACTCTGTCTAAATAAGTACTTCCTCTGAAACACCGTGACAATAGGCTTTTGATTAAATCATGCAACCAAACAGTTAGCGAAGGATAATGCATAAGCCACAATTTATCGTGCAAACGCACATATTTTGTCTATAATAAACATATGCAACAAGAGGTCTGATATGTCTGCTCATAACCCAATTCAAAATAATTCATCGAAGAAAGCGAGTGTTTTAACAAAAGCACTACTTAATGCCGCAAAGGAGATGGGCATATCTACAACTGTACTTGGTAATATTATCGGCAAAGATAGAAGCACATTCAGTAGGGGAGGGATTAACCCTGAAACTAAGTCAGGTGAGATAGCGTTAATGCTGATTCGTTGTTATAGAAGTCTTTATGTTCTGGTTGGTGGTAACAGTGAACATATACATCATTGGATGCACACTCAAAACAAAGGCACTCAAGGCATTCCCGTTGAACAGCTTAACCGTATAGATGGGCTTGTCAGAGTAACCGAATATCTAGATGCAATGCGTGGTAAAAGCTAATGTCTATTTGGACTGAGTGTCATTCACAAGGTGCACCTTCAAGTATTACAAATCAATTGATCAGAGTGGTCGAAAGCCAAGAGCAAATAGCAACTACACATCTCGTAGATAACTCACTTGATGAACAACAATTATTAGAAGAAATGTTGGATGTGAGCAAACCCATTATATCAATACAATGGCAGCAGCAATATCACTACCTATTATTTACACCCTTTAGATATCCACCATTAATGTATGGCTCAAGATTTGGTACCCGTTCAGAACCCAGCCTTTTTTATGGTTCGCTTTCTATCGAGACAGCTTTTTCTGAAATGGCATATTATCGTTTATTGTTTTGGCACCATATGGAAACGGCACCTACTGATTCTCTTTTAACACAGCACACAAGATTTGGGGTAGGCTATAAAAGTGATAACGCTATAAAACTATATGAAGCACCTTATGCTAGTTACACTAACCTAATTTCAAACCCCAGTGATTATTTGGCTGCCCAGGAATTAGGAAGTGAAATGCGAGAACATGGTGTAGAGCTTTTCGAATACAAGTCTGCAAGGCATGAGGATGGAATCAATGTCGCATTGTATTCTCCTAAAAACTTCACATCAAAAAAACCTGATTATACGTGTAGCTGTATGTGTGAAACAAAAAGGGAGTCAATTAGCATTAAGGACAATGATAAGGTGTACACATATACACTATCTCAATATTTAGTTAATGGTGAGTTACCAAGAGCGGCTTAATTAAATGTATGAGCCTATCTATTGATTGGCCGTAGTAACGACGTTTTAATGACCTTAATAAATGGCTATATATACAAGTGAACACTTATCCACAAACAACCGTAGTATGACTGTCTTAATACCGTAGTCATTTAGTTTAAGTACCGTAGAAGATTGGCCTTAGTGCCGTAGTTATTATGTCTATATACCGTAGCAACAATGTCTTAAGTATCATAATAATTAATATAACTTACTGTTTTATTTAAACTTTTATTCCCCTCTCAATTCTCTAGTCTTTATATAGTCTTTTAATAGTATTTATATAGTCAAACACAGGAAGTGTTTATTAAAAGATTTTATAAATAGATTCACAAGGAACATATGTCACCCTCAATCTGCAGGACATAAACCGATCCCATATGTATAGTTTCACACCTAGACAAAATAGTATGGGATGAACATGCAATCTACCATAATGGTGAGAGTAAGAAGAGGACAAATAAAAGACAGTAATTGATTGGAGTTCTTAAACAGAATAAGGATATTCAATTATCACTCGATTTTAGTGAAGTCATTCCAACTAATGAATACATGACAACAAATACACGTATCCCTGTATTTGTTCCCACTCAAAATAGAAAGAAAATGGAAGCAGGTCCAGAAGAGGGTGCAGTAATAGAGACAGCATGGTGTTGAATCTCGGTGTTGTCACCATATTCTTTAATAAAAATATATCTGGGTCGGCATAGCAGTGTAGTTATATGCAAGCAAAAGAGGTGGTGTATTGGTGGTTTAGATCACCGTTGAAAGTTGCTACTGAATGCTTAAAATCCCTCGCCTTCACGGGCGTGCCGGTTTGATTCCGGCCCTGGCACCATCTATAACCTATTTAATTTCAATAGGTTATATTAATTAAGCCGCACTTTGTTGCGTTTTTTTTGTGACTATTAAAAAACGGTGTAGACGTCTTAGATGTTTTATTTGCTGTAAAAACTTACCATCTAGTTATTATTTCTTTAGATGAGAGGTGTTTATGCATCTCCATATATAGTCAGTTATTTGAATAAATTTCTTCCTTCATAATTAAATTTATTGATATTTACTCATTCAATAATCCTGTATCCTTAGTGTGGTTGTTAATTTACCAAGTATAAGGGAATAGGGGGTTGTATGGCTCGTAGGGCATTTTATAGTTTTCATTACTTACCAGATAATTGGAGAGCTTCACAAGTTAGAAATATGGGTGCAGTAGAAGGTAATAAGCCTGCTACTGATAATGATTGGGAAACGCTAAAAAAAGGTGGTGACCAAGCTATTAAAAATTGGATCAATGGGCAGCTTAAAGGAAAGAGTGTCGCTATAGTTCTTATTGGTTCAAAAACAGCGGGAAGAAAGTGGATAAAATATGAAATAAAAAAGGCATGGGAAGACGGTAAAGGAGTGTTGGGCATACACGTTCACAATATAAAAAATAGCACTGGTGAGCAAGCAGTTAAAGGAGCTAATCCATTTGACGCTTATAAAATAGGTGATAAATTAATGTCCAGTGTGGTTAAGGCATATAATCCTCCTTATAAAAATAGTAAGAATGTTTATGATCATATAAAAGACAATTTAGAGGACTGGATTGAAAGCGCTATAAAAATTAGGAATAAATATTGATGTGATAAAAAGCTTTTGTAAAATTAATCTAATGTTATGTGAATTTAACTAAAATATAAAATGAAGAAAATCACGGAATGAACACAACACATCATTATCAAATATGCCTTTTAGGATGTTCGTACGATTCAGATAAAATAATACAAGAATTAATAAAAGATTATTTTGTCCAACTTGGTATCTCATTAAATAATTTGATATTTTATGATGAAAATTCAATAAATGAATGTAATCGTAAGTATCCATTGTCTGCCATCTTTTTTGGTTACAAAGGTGTCTCAGATTCACAACATCCGATAGTAAAAACTTTATTAGATGATTCAGTATTTATTTTGCCAGTTGTGGATGATTTAAGTCAGTTTTCCGAATTTATTCCAAGATCATTGCACGCTATTAACGGTTGTGAATCTAGTGACCACGATCGAATTGTATCTACAATACTGGAAAACTTTAGACTGTTGAGGCCCGAGCGTCGATTATTTATTAGCTATAAACGTAATGAGTCACAAAGCATAGCTATTCAGTTATATGAAAAGTTCGAAGCATCAGGTTTTGATGTGTTTTTAGATACGCATAGTGTCGCAAAGGGTGCTGACTTCCAGAATAGTCTATGGCACCGCCTAGCAGATAGTGACATTATGGTTTTACTTGATACACCTGGATTTAGATCAAGTAGATGGACAAAAGAAGAACTTGCAAGAGCAAATGCAACAAATATTCAAATTCTGCATCTGCAATGGCCAGGTGTAAAAGAAGATCAAGAGTCTGCATTTAGTGTGTTTTTAGCATTAAATAGTAATAGCTTTGTAGATCCAATGTCTCAATTAGATAAGTTTGCTGAATTTACATCAACAGTCACAGATGAAGTTATAAAGAAAGTGGAGAACTTACGTGCAAGAGCTTTAGCTGCAAGGCACAGATATTTAGTTGATAATTTATTAAAGCAAGCCAAAGAACTTAGCCTTCCTGCAACGATTCAACCCGATAGATTCATTTCATTAAAAATTGACAATAATAAATATATTGCTGTTGTACCAGCGGTAGGCATTCCTACTGCAGAACGATATGAAATATTTGAGAATAGGGTAAAGAATAGTAAGGGGATGAATCGCTTTGAAAAAATATGGCTAATATATGATGAGAGAGGTATTTTGCAATCTTGGATTAATCACCTTGAGTGGTTAAATAATCATCTTCCTCTCGTATCATTTAAGGTCTCCGATGCTAAGAGTAAAATTGATCAGGAGATAAAAAATGATTAACATTTTTTTATCTGCAAGTATTCCGTTGCCTGATAGAAACCCAATGTTTATTGAAACTGCTGATGTTGTGTTGATTCGCGATGCAATAAAATCTTTAGTTTCGATAGTTGTACCAAAAGGAAACATCATCTTTGGAGGGCATCCGGCGATAACACCTTTAGTTGCTCATCTTTTAAAACAAATGGATAGTGAGTATGCTCACCGAGTAATATTGTATCAAAGTATGTATTTTCAAGCTGATTTCATTAAGGAAAATGATAAGTTTATTGAGCTTAGATTTATTGATGTAGTTGATGGTAGCCGATCTAAAAGTTTGAATTTAATGCGAGAAAAAATGCTAAATGATACGCGCTTTGATGCGGGAGTGTTTATAGGAGGAATGGAAGGGGTGAAGGATGAATGTTTTTCATTTAGAGAAGCGCACCCTAATGCATTGCTTTATCCGGTAGCATCAACAGGTGCTGCGGCTTTAGAAATATATAATGAGCTTCACAACGATAGTCCTTATCTTTTGAATGAATTAAGTTACCCAGTTCTATTTAGAGACATGGTTAAAAAAATTGAGGATTCATTTAATAGTATTGTAGGGGAAATTTAAAGTGACTAGAAAAACATTTATATCATATAAGTATAGTGAGGCACAAAGGCTGCGAGATGAAATTATTAATGCCTTAGGTGATGATGCCAGGTATTACTCCGGTGAGACTGCGGATTCCCCTGATCTATCAGGTACAACAGTTGAAAATATAAAAAATATTCTTAAAGATGATATTTATGGCACGTCTGTCACAATAGTTATTATGTCTAAAAATATTAAACAAAGTAAATGGATAGACTGGGAGATAGAATACTCATTAAAAGAAATTGAAAGAGAGGATAGAGTGTCACGAACAAATGGAGTTGTAGGAGTCATCATGAAACATGATGGTAGTTATGATTGGCTTATAACTAATAAAATATCAGATGACGATGATTGTTCTATTCGTACCACAAATAGTTCTTTGTTATATAAAGTAATAAATGAAAATAGGTATAACTTGCTTGGTGAAAATAAATACTCGTGTGAGATTTGTAAAACATATAACTATTTAGATGGCTCATATATATCACTAATTAAAGAAGAGGATTTTTTATCGAATCCTGATAAGTATATTGAGAATGCGTACCAAAAGTCTAAAGATATAAGCAATTATAAAATTGTAAAAGTTACATAGTATTTCTTATAAATAAAATTGAGAATTAAAATGATAAGTTTTGAGGACAAGCATGTTCATCTTGAAATGATACAAAATATTATAAGTCGATTGTCACATAATTCATTTATGTTGAAGAGTTGGTCTATTGTTTTGGTTTCGGCAATGTTTGCCTTGTCAGCTAAAGATTCTAATACTGCTTTTATGGTGCTGGCATATTTTCCTGTTATTACCTTTTGGTTATTAGATGGGTATTATCTTCAAAAGGAGCGAACATATAGAGAGCTGTATGATTTGGTTCGAGTTAAAGACGGAGATAATATCGATTTCTCAATGGATACTGAGCTTATAGAAAAACATATTTCATTTTGGTTTGATGCCGTATTGTCAAAAAATATTATAATGTTTCATGGGGTTGTCTTATTAGTGATTATAATGGTTACAGTTAGTTTTATATAAATTCATATAAAGAATAAGCTTCTGCTCTAAATTTTAGGTGCTCTTATGATATTCATATTTTTAAGATGATTAATATTAGTAAATTTAAAGGATGTATCTGATGTCATCAATTTTATTAGGCCCGATCTTGGGTGTTGAATCTAATAATATTTATACAGTTTGCTTGTTAACTGATAATTATGCAAATAATGTTGAAGTTATAATTGATGGGAAAGTAATAGTTGCGTTAGAGGTTGGAGAAACTCCATCTGGCATGTTCTGGAGAGCAGAGTGTGCATTGAATGTAGGTGAAAATAATAGATTTATTGATTATTTCATAAAGATAAATGAAATAATATCTACAGATAAAAACAAGAGAAATGGATGGAGTTTTTACCTACCTGGATCAACAGAGTCACCTAAATTTGCATATGCTTCTTGCAATGGTTTTTCTGATGAAAGCTTTAGGGAAAAGACATCTAATCCCTATTTTTTATGGAGTAAAATGACAAGGCAGCATAATGAATCGCCATTTTCATTACTTTTAATGGGTGGAGATCAAGTATATGCAGATAGTATTTGGGGGAAAGTAAAATCATTATCAAAGTGGTCAAATCTTCCAAGAGAAACAAAAGTTAAAAGAAATTCGACTAAGGTCATGGAGAGACAGATAAATAGCTTTTATGATCAGCTGTATCAGGATCGCTGGTCAAGTCCTGATATGTCTCTTATGCTAGCATCCATTCCATCTGTAATGATGTGGGATGATCACGATATATTTGACGGTTGGGGTAGTTATCCGGAAGACATACAAGAATGTGATGTGTATAAGTGTATATTTAAGTACGCAAAAAAATACTTTGAATGTTTCCAAATGCGCTCAATTAATAATACATCTCTAATTAGTAATAGTTCTTCACATTATGCATTTTCTTTTGAATTTAGAGGTTATCATATATTAGCTATAGATAATCGTTCTGAAAGAACGCTTTCTCAAGTGATGAGTGATTATCAGTGGAATGATATTAACAATGTACTTACAAATATAAATAGTGATTGTGACTTACTCTTGATGACAGCAGTTCCTATAGTTTATAGGGACTTTTCTTTTACTGAAGGAGCCTTTGATGCCACGCCTTGGGAAGAAGAGCTTACTGACGACTTAAAAGATCATTGGCGAGCCAAAGAGCATCAGGGTGAGCGTGCTCGTCTTATTATGAGATTGTTAGATAATTCCAAGCAAAGATGCGGACGCACTGTCATGTTATCGGGAGATATACATATCGGTTGTTTAGGTGTTATTAATGATAGAACTACAGAAAGTCCTGTTAAAGTACACCAAGTCGTATCATCTGGAATAGTGCATCCATCGCCTAGTATGATTGAATGGTATGGAATAATGGCGGTAACTAATGATAGAGATGAATATCTGAATGAAGATAATTCGATTAAAATATCCATGCTAAAACCTCATGGGTCTAATAAATATATTCGTTCCAGAAATTACGTGACTCTTGAGCGAGGTACAGATGATAAATTATGGGTTAATTGGATGTGTGAACATAAGGATAGTCCCGTATTCCCATTAGAAAATTAATATCAAAATATATGTTCAGATTGTAAGTCAGTAAAAAATATTTCTTAAATGTAAGAGTTTGCTAGTTATAGACTGTCTATATAAATGATACGTACAGTTTGTACTGGTCAAGTCCAACCGGACACTTTATCTAAAGATTTTTCATAGTTAATTGGTGACTGATCACCATTCGCAGTATGCAGCCTCTCAAGGTTGTAATACCTCATGTAAGCCGCCACATCTTTTTTCATATGCTTCCGTGTAGGTTGAGCTATTTTAAATATCCAGTCATGTTTTAGGCTCCCAAAAAAACGTTCAACGACTGCGTTATCCCAACACGCGCCCACATCACCCATACTCGATCTTGTACCAAAACTTTTTAGTAACTTTTGATAGCGATTACTAGTGTATTGAGAACCGCGATCACTGTGAAATACGAGCCCCCTTGATGGTTTTCTTAAGTTGTAAGCCATTATCATGGCTTTACATATTAAGTCGGTAGTCATTCGCTTGCTGATGTACCAGCCGACAATTCGTCTTGAGTATAAATCCATTACGATAGCCAAATACATCCAGCCTTCACCGGTTTTCAAATAAGTAATATCACCTGCCCAAACTTGATTCGGCGCTATAGGATTGAAGTTTTGGTTTAATAAATTAACCGCAACTGCATCTCGATGATTTCTTTTCGTCGTGACCTTATATGCAATACGCTGGCGCACGATTAAGCTCAACTTCAACATTAAGTTACGCACTCTATAACGACCAATTTTGAAACCTTCTTCACGTAATTTTTTCATCATCTCACGGGAGCCCAGACTATCTCGACTACGTGTGAATAAATCTTTCATACGCCGGTATAGGTGCAAAGTATCCGCACTAATCAGCTGGCCTGGTCGCTTATTCCAATCATAATAAGCTGAGGTGCTGACTTGCATTACCCGGCATAAAATCACAACGGGATAATGTGCAGACTCATCCCTAATGAAAACAAATTTTACTTCATTTCTTTCGCGAAGAAGGCACTGGCCTTTTTTAAAATCTCCTTCTCCATGCGCAGATTTTTATTTTCTTTTCGTAAACGCTTGAGCTCTTCACGTTCATCAACCGACAATGTCTTTCCTTCAAGCTGAGACTCAATCTGCTCCTTCCAGCGGTACAACATATCACTGGCTATTCCCAGTGATTGCGCTGCCTCCGGCACCGAATACCCCTGCTCTTTAACTAGCGCTACCGCTTCTTCTTTATATTCTTTAGAATACTGTTTATATGTTCGTTTCTGACTCATTCTGACACCTTAATAATTGATTGATATTATCTCTTATTAAAGTGTCCGGTGCTATTAGACCACTACAGTTATTGACAGAACTCCAAGATAAAGTGTAGTGAAGATTGCAATATAAACCAAACAATATAAAGGGCGACAAATACTTAGATTTTGCCGCCCTTGGAATTAGTTATTATTTAGAAAATTAGGTTATTTAATAGTATTTCGTCTATTGGCAATAAAGGCTAATTTTTTACGATAAATACTAATCGAATGATCGCCTAGAAAATGCTTCCATGGCAGACCTTTTATCAGTAAACCTTTAATTCGATAAAATAGACTAACGGAATATAAAACTTTAGCCTCATCAAATTGACCGCTTTGACAATTAGTTAAATATCGCATGTTCCCACAGTGTAAGTAGCCCCCTAATTTACTGAGAAGCCATTTTCTAATGGGTTTTCCAATGCTGGGAATAAATTGTATACACCAACCGGCAACAGTGATGGGGACATCACCAGGCGGTAGCATCGTGACACAATCAGCGGCATTCACTAATCTGTAAACAGGCGCTTTAATATTTTCTATCCATTCTTCATCACCGACTCTAGGTGAGCCAAAGGTATAGCAAGCAGCGATATCGGCAGTATGTTCCAATTTTTTAGCGGCAATCGTTGCAAGTGCACCGCCTAGGCTGTGACCTGTTATAAAAAGTGGTAGTTTAGAATATTCGTCCTTTTTTAATTCAGTTTCAATTAAGAGAGAAACTTCGTTATATGCTTTTAAAAATCCAGAATGTATTTTTCCGCCACTATCACATTTTGTGATTCTCGCATCTGCATCGGCTTTAATATCTTTAATACTATTTGATTCAGTCCCGCGAAAGGCTAATACCAGCATATTTGTTTTACGGTTTAAAGTTAATATTGCTTGTGTTCCTTTTTCATCGAAGGTTTTAACAAGCTCCATCGATAATGTTTCAAGTGTCTCTTCTAGGTCCTTTTTTTCTTTCTCGTGATCATATGAGAAAGATTCAATAATTGAAGTTAGAATTGTTTTTTTCTTACGTTCATCTTTCTTTTTATTGTTATTAATCGCTTCAGTTACACGTTCTAATAATAGAGCTTTATTTTTATCATTAATAAGAGGGTTGAATCTAATATAAGCAAGTTCTGATAGGCAGGCTGATATCCATGCGCTTCGATCACTATATGCCTGGCGGTAACTGGGTATTTTATGTTTTAACAATGCATCTATTTTCGCTATGTCGTTCTCAGAATTTGCTAATTTATTGGTCATTATTTTATTTCCTTAGAGAATGTTTATACGTATAAATTTAAGACGGCGTATTCATTAAAATCAGTTACTGTTTTAATAAAATGCAAACAGTGGCATATCGAATGAAATAAACAACATTGTTCGATCTTCAGTGTTTAACGAGACGGAGTCTTTTCGACCTTTTTGATAGCTTATACCATAGTTAATGGGGTAGTTCCCGTAACCAAAACTAATACTCACCGAAGGTGCTATTAATTCATCTAGCTCAATATCTTCTTCTACACCATTGGCCTTTAAGGTAATTGGATATCCAAAATCAACAGGTGCGAGCATAATATTATAATTCCAGTCCTCATAACCTTGGCTGTATTCCAGGCCGATGGGTGCATATAGTCCATTCGTGTTTCCAGACAGCTCAACTTCATCGTTAGGGTTAATGGTCGAAGAATAACCAAGATAAGCAGTGACCATGAAATGGCTTTGATTGTTTTCACGTTTCACTAAAAAGCTCGAAGCAGGTAACAAATAACTAGACAGTATTTGTTTCACTTCTGATGGATCAGTAATATCGGCTAATTGTGCAAAAAACAACATCGTGCGCCTAAGTTTTTGCAGTTTAGGCTTCTCCGATAACTTATCATCACTGATGACACTAAATGCTTCAACGACTTTTCCTGTTGTAGTGTCTTTACTCTCTATTTTATCTACGTATTTTGGTAATACGACAGCCAGTATGAGCGCTTTTCCAATTTTATTATCGAGTTGTTCCTTTAAAACAGGAATGTAATTAGTAATTGAGTTGTTTATCTTGCATATTCTATTTTGTGAATCAGCCGTACACGTTTTCTTTATTTTAGATTTATTTAAACTGAGTAGGCTTTTGTTTTTATCAAAGTTTTTAATGGCGATAGATAAATTGTCTTGAGCTGTCTTTAATTCAGCGATTAATAACTCGAATTCATCAGATAGTGATTTTCCATCTATAGATTTATCTAATTCACAAAACACATTGTCTTCTACATTCGATTCTTGTGTATTTAATGTACCTGCTAGAGTGGCTAGTTTTTTATCAATAACTTTTAAATTAGCATTAAAGGTAACGAAATCGTTATAAAACAAGTTTATTTTAGCGCGTAATTCTTTAGAGTATGAAAGCTCAATAAAATCAGCGGGGTAGGATTTTCCTTGATGCTCAATCATTAAATATTGCATCATCTCGACGTATTCGCTGATACTGCTGATCATCATCTTATTGATGTCTACTGAATCAATTATTTGCTTTGCTGTTGCACGAATCAAAAGCATTTCTATATCTTCTTCTAATGTTTCATGCCACATTTCTTTTGATGTCAGTAGAAGATTGAGATCACCTTGTTTTATCATTGAGTGAGTTTTTGGAAAATAGCAGCTAAGTAACTTATTTTGTTTTGCTTTGGCTTCAAAAATATATAAAAAGCTTTGATTGGCTCGATCAATAAGGAATTCAGATACGCCTTCTACTCTGGATGCATCATTACTGGCATAGCCTGTTGATAGTGTCATTAATAAGACAAGTGACGTTAGAATACGCATAATTTCCCCAAATTAGTTGATGTTAATTATTGTTTGTAAAATATAAAGCCTACGATTTTAATCATCATCCTTTGCTATTTTTATTTTGAAATGAATAGGGTGATGATCAGAATAGCGGCTTTTAAAAGCATTATGATTGTAGGGCTCCCGTCCAGGGTATGATTGAGTGAAATCTTCATACCAAGAAACTTCCATTGCATCGATTAGATTAATCACTCGAAATTGTCCATCACCATATAATTCACTTTTAGCCGATGAAGTATATAAAACATTATCATAGGGTCTTGGCCCATTTACGTTGGTATTTGTCGGCAGGCAGTTAGGCCCAATATTGAGAGCGGTTAAACCTGAAGGCAAGATGTCGGATATTTCTCCACAGTGTTTAAAATTCATATCACCGAGAATAAAAAAATCTTTTTCTTTTGAGTTTTTTTTGTTTATCCATTTAGAGATGGTATGAAGTTCAATTTTGCGACGCTTTTTATCAGCAGCGCTATCGCCGGGTTTTAAATGTACGGGAATAAAAACAAAATCATTACCCCCTTGGAGGGTTCTAAAACTCATCGCGTAGGGTACACGTTCATAATCAGGATGGTTCGAACGGTCGGAGGCTAAAAATTCATTGGGTAAGTCACTGGCAGATTCAACGGTATCGGGTTTATAGAAAGTAACCCACCATTCGGTCGCTGTATTATTAATATGTAATCTATCACCAGATCCGGTGTCTTCTTTGGAGAGTACATAGTCAAATCCATGCGCCTGCATGGCTTCGAAAAATAATTTGGAGTCTAAATCAGGCCGAAAGGGAGAATTATTTGGATATGTGCCCGAAAAAGGAGGTGCAACGAGTTCTTGTATCGCGATGACATCATACGGTGAAAGCATCGCGGCCAATGCATTTACATCCCGGTGTTTATAGTGACCTAGAAATTGAATATTAAAAGAAACAATATTTATATACTGTTTTGAAGCAGGGGTAGTGTGGGGTTTTATACAATCAGATTTGTGGCAGTGATATTCACCAGTTTTACGGTTTACATGGCCACCGTTTTCATCTTGTCCACCCGAGTGAGAATAAGCGTATGAAGAAAATGTGAGGCAACCTAAAAGAAAGCTGTTTATAACGAACGATCTTGTTATGAATGCCATGTCAAAATCCTTGTTGTTTGGGCTTCGATAATAATTCCTATTTTTATAAATTACAGCAATCTTAAAATTACAGCAAGGCCATGGAATGTTTAAGTGTGTTTTAAAACATTTACGTGTATGGATCGGATTTATAAGCGGACATTTTTTATCGATGTCCGGATATGCCCGACGGCAAATCACAGCGAATTCATAAGATGTATACTTATACACTCATAGCAATAAAACTACAGTTAGCTATGAGCTTTTTTATTTTTACATTTATGTTTTGCAAAACTCTTATTACTTTAAGTTCGGTTTTAGTTTTCCTCAGTAGAGTTATGAGTGTATAATTATACGCGTAATGACTACATTGAAAAATTTCCCCTCTATGGAAGTGCGCGATAGCTTCCAATGTTTAAAAGCGAGCTTAAATGGGCTTGTAGCGTCGTTGGCTTCGCAATCTCCAGACTTCCCATGTTGGGTTGCGACGCCAGATGATGATCCCAGACAGGGGAGAGATGCCATCATGTGGATTTACCAACAGCTCTTTTATCAACCTTATCAAGATAAGCGTGCCACGCTGACTCGACCAGGCTTTCTTGCGACGACGCCAGAGACCATCGTTTTAGCCCACGATGTCAATGCGTGTAAACAACGTTTCCAGAAAGCCATGCAAGCGGTAAAGCGGAAGGATGAGCGACTCAGTTTAAGCATGGAATTGTTTGATGAGGTTATGCGTAATCCAGGACAAGCTGAAACTCTACGCAGAGCAGGTCTGGGGACATTGCATTTGAAACAAGCTTACCGGCAGATTCCAATACTTCAATGGCAACCACGACGCTTAGGCTTTAGCTGGTCAAAGGGTTCGCGTTCAGTGGAGCGTCTGACTAAAGAGCAAGCAATGAAGGCCGCCATGCGGGCCAGTGACAGCACCGCTGCGCTAACTATACTTAAACAGTTAGCAGACGATGCTTTCGTCGCAAGAGTGCGTTCACATTCACCCCATGTCCGTACTAACATTGTCTACTCTTCTCCCCATCCTAAAAAACAAATACCATCCTCTTTGCCTATTTTATATCCAGCAAATTCTATGACGCCTCCTTTGTATACTAAAGTTCCTTTTAATGCCGATGATGTGGATGTTAATCGTTTACCACGAGAACAATTGATCATTAATTATGATGAACCTGTATTAGTTAATGCAGAAGGCACGATAGGCTTGTATTTATATAAGTGATAATAAATTGAATATTTGATAAGGAATATCTAATGTTATTATCCTGGCCAACCCTAAGTCATACGTCTAATTCAAATGCAGCAAGCATTTACACTAAAATACAATCTACCCATTAATAGTCATCAATTTACTATGCGAAGACAGCGATGTGACCAGCACACACCGCGGCAGGAACTAAAGCGTTATAAGGACTATTACGCTGCTTTTAACAGGGATAGTAGTCGCGCTTTATTAATCTGTTTTGTGTAACTTACAGAATGGAATCGTGAAATAAAACAGTTTAATGCGGCTGGTAAACGGAGTGCGCAGACAATAGTGGGAGCAGCCTGAAAGGTGAAAACAGCTGTCGTTTTAGGTGATTGAATCAAAGACTGCAGAGCGTAATTGCTATGGTATTTCGCTAAAAGTAGTTAGCGCATGGTGATTTACACGGAACCGGGTTTATACACTACATTCAGAATTAAGAGACCTCAGTATAGTCCCTAAGCTGCCGCTGATGACATTCAAATTGGGAGACAGCTAACACCGGTGACCTCAACCGGTCGACTCAAAGCAGATGTTCATTGAATATTTTCTGAGTGACAGCTTTCACCGTTATAGATCCAGCACGCTTAAATCGAGTTGACCATTTTTAGTTGGTGGGCACCAGAAATAGCTACCACTAATTGGTTGCGTAAAGTTAAATAAGGCATCAACCGTTCCATCACCTTCACCCACCATTCTTTTTAGTAAGGCCTCAAAAGCATCAACTGAATGCCCAAAAGCGACAAACACTAATCCGTTTTTTTCGGCGCCTGCCCATGGCATCGATCGGCGAACAACAAATGCTTCTGGATCAAAATCTTCCTGTGCAGTACGTTTAATATGTGCAGATGCAGGTGCGTCTTCGATTTCTTCATTGTCACTTATTCGGCGGCCAATGGTGTTGTCCTGCTCCGTTACGGTCATAGATTTGAAATGTGGCAGGTCATGAACCCATTGTTGTACGGCTACAAAACTTGAACCATCCAGACCATCGCCCTGGCCCTGAACAATAGCTGCATTTACTGCATCATCATCTTGTGGGTTTTCAGTGCCATCAATATAACCACTTAAATCACGATTATCTTTATATTGAAATGCATCAATCACGTTTTGTAATTTAAAACTATCAGATAGAGATTGCTGTATTTCAAGAGACTGATGCAATAACTCGCCTCGATCATTTCCACGTAACCAGATCCATAATGATGCGGGTGTGCTGGGTACATCAAAACCTGGGCCGCTATAGCCAGGAAATGATTTAAGGCCATCGATATTTTTGCCGAGCGCCTTTATCAGAGAGTGCCCAAGGCCGATAACCGCTGCTTCGCCAAAATCAATTTTGACTAATGAATGCAGTGAATCAATGTGATTAGTTTCTGCTTTTAACGAAAAAAATAGATATCGTGCAAGAGGGGGTGCATCTGCAAGAATGCCAGGTTGTATGTTGTACATTATTGTTAGTTTCCTGTCGTTGTCTTTCAATGCCTAGCTTATTGTTCAATGAATCTGATACAAATAGCTGTATTGGTATGTTCTACATTGTAGCGTTAAATTTCAATGAATTATTGGGAAACATGATTCTGGTTATTTTAAATAGCTGTTAATAATTGATACTACCTGTTCCAGCTCTTGTTGGCGTTGTTTGGTGGTAATGTCCTCCGCGCCTAAGTGTTCTCGTATATGGTCTACAAGAACGCCTTTCATTAAACCATTGACGGCACCTTTAATCGCGGCAACTTGCTGTAATATATCCATGCAATCCGATTCATTTTCAATTGATTTTTCAAGCGCCGCTGCCTGTCCATTTATTCTACGAACACGTGTGAGCAGTTTTTTCTTATCCGTTATTGTATGAGACAAAGTCCCCCCCTGATTATTAAGTGATATGTATACTGGGGTATAGTATACTTGATCTCGGTAATTAAAACCATTTATTAGATATGGTAGTTCATAAAATTAAGGTAAATACAATGCAAAGCGAATCTGAGATCCAGTGGGATCACGCACATGATTTCGGTATAGATAATAAGAATCGAGAAAATAAAGTGTGGATCGTTTTCTGGTTAACCACCATTATTATGCTGTTAGAAATTACAGCAGGTTATTGGTCTGGATCTATGGCCTTACTGGCAGATGGATGGCATATGGGTACGCATTCTGCAGCATTTGCGATTGCTATTTTTGCCTACTGGTATGCTAAAAAACATGCCAGTAACAAAGAATTTAGTTTTGGTACGGGCAAGGTTACCTATCTGGGTGGGTTTGCCAGTGCAGTCGCGCTAGCAATAGTGGCTTTGATGATGGCGATTGAATCAGTCTTAAGGTTAATTGAGCCACAAGCTATACACTTTAATGAGGCGATTATTGTTGCCTTTATAGGGCTCGCAGTTAATGTTGCCTCTGTCTTTGTACTGCATGACGATCATCACCATCACCATCACCATGACCATGACCATGACCATGATAGTCACGATCACGATCATGAGTACAAACACAAACACGATCACGAACATGGTCACGATCATAATTTGAAAGCGGCTTACTTCCATGTATTGGCAGACACATTAACTTCAGTACTTGCAATCGTTGCTTTATTTGCGGGTAAATATTTTGGCTGGATCTGGATGGACGCATTGATGGGTATTGTCGGTGCAGCAGTTATTTCACGCTGGTCATATGGGCTAATAAAAGAATCCAGTGATGTGCTGCTTGATAAATCTGTGAGCATGTCATCATTTAACAAAGTGGCCGATGCGCTTAAAAAAGAGAATGATTTAATTATCAGCGATTTGCATATCTGGAAAATTGCTTCAACACATCAAGCAGCTATATTGTCTGTTGCGGCTAAGAAGCCTCTTGAATCAGATGCTTACAAGCTAATTTTAGAACGATGTTTGCCTCGACTATCCCATATTTCTATCGAAGTTAATCAAATTTAGATAGCTTTGACGTGTTTTTTAATTTCCTGCGCAATCAGGTAAGATTCAAATTCTGGAATATAAATTATGCAAAGACTGGTGATATTTTTTTGAAAAGCTATGAAGTATGGTTCTAGGTGTATTTACTTGAATATTATTACCGTCTAATTTAGACTTGCGATCAATGAAAAGAAATACTAACAATTCGGCATCTCAATACACATTCATTATATTTTTGAGTATTGTACTATTGTTTGCGCAGATGTTCGAGGTGCACATGCACTCTCAGCATCATGATGATACCCCCTTAGAAGCAAGCACAGGGCACATCGCTAATGTTCATGTATCAACTTCACTGCACGATACAGGACGTGACACTCATCATCAGGATGATTTTCAGGATCATAATTATCATGCTGAAGTTGACGTCAGCACTGATAGCTTTGTTAAGAAAATTAATTCAATCAACTTATTCGCACTGTTGTTTTTCATTATTGGTTCTGTCTTGTGTGCACCCCAGTTACGGTGTGTTGGCAAACAATACCTTCTCAAGTTAAATCCCGTCTCTCTCTTTTATCTATTCCAACCTCCTCTGCGCGCTCCACCCAGATAACTCCTCCGTTTAATTACGGCTGTAATCGATATTGATTCCATAAAAAGCAATAGTTTTGCTTTTATAGGTAATTTTCGACTGCAATTCCTAAAAAATAATTTTTTGAGTTTTTACCTGCATGTCAGTGGTGTTTTTACCATTGATTGGGATGGATCTTTTTATGTACAAAATAATAATACCTTTACTGGTGAGTGCCGGACTGGTTGCTTCACCTATAACATGGGCTGAGCCCATGCTGCGCTGGACATTAAGCGCGAGTATTCAACGTGCGCTAGAAGTGGCGCCGGAGATGAAAACAGCAGATGCCGAAATCGGTAAACAACAAGGGAAGCTAGAGCAAGCAGACGCCTGGCCAAACCCGAGTATCAGTATCCAGGTAGATGACACTCTGGGTCTTGAAGATACTTCCGGCGGTTACGATGCCACCGAGTTGGCAATTTCTCAAGCCTTGCCGTTTGGCCGTCTGGGACATCAGCGCCGACAGGCCGAAGCTGGAATCGCCAGTGCGCAGGCACAGCATGGATATCAGCAATTATTACTGGAATATAGCGTCGCACAACGCCTCCACGTTCTGCAACTGGCAGAAGCCAAACTACAATTGGCCACAAAACGTTTACAGCAAGCAGGCCTTTATCAAAATACTGGCAGCAAACGTCGCAACGGCTATGACCTAGTCCGATACCTGACACCGCTAGAAGTTATGCGTCTGGATATTGTGTTACAGGCAGCAAAACAAACCATGGAAGTGGCCGAGGGTGAATATAATGAAGCCGCTGCTAGCTTCAAGGCTTTACTGGGGATTGCTATTGATGAGCCGTTAAGCGTGGTTTCCTTGGCACCAGTGCCAGTACCACAGGAGTTCAATGCGCTGGAAAATAGCTTGTTGAATCACCCGGCGATGGAGGCGGATAAACAGTTTATCGAAGCATCACGTGCAGGCGTTGCCGTGGCCAGATCACAACGTTTTTCTGACCCGACCTTAACCGTGTTTCAAGGTGAAGAATTTCTCAACAATCGTCGACAGGGAACTACCGGCATCATGCTGAATCTCCAGTTTCCGTTATGGAATCAGGGCAAGGGACGGGTTACTCAGGCACGCTACGCGGTTCATCAGGCGCAGGCCGATATGAGTCTCAGGCAGCGTGAGTTACAAACTAATCTGCACAAAAGCTATCTACATCTCGGTCATCTGATTAAACAGGCCGAGCATTACCGCAGCAAACTGCTCGTGCCTGCGCGACAGATGTTTAGCTTAACGCGCAAAGGTTTTGATGCCGGTGAGGTTAATGTTCTCACGCTCATTGATGCCAATAATACCTATTTCGATGCGCAAGAGCGCTATTCGGAGCTGTTGCAGGAGGGCTGGCTGGAACTGGCTGAAGTACGCAAATCCTCCGGACTTTTTCTAACGGATAAACGCCCAGTGATTCAATTTGGCGAGGTTAAATAATCATGATTGCCACTTTAATACGTTTTTCATTAATACAACGCCTAATGCTTTTGCTGCTTACAACAGCCATGGCTGCGGGTGGTCTATGGGCCTTTAAAACCCTGCCTATCGATGCCTTTCCTGACATTTCTGCACCCCAGGTACAGATCATCGTCAAGGCACCAGGCTTATCACCCACCGAGGTGGAAAGCCGTATTACGGTACCTCTTGAAATGGAGATGCAGGGTCTACCTCGACAAACCGTGCTGCGTTCGGTGACTAAATATGCCTTAAGCATTATTAAAATCGACTTTGAGGACGGCACCGATATTTATTGGGCACGTAATCAGGTCAGCGAGCGACTGAATCAGGCGTGGAATGATTTGCCTAAAGGCGTAGACGGCGGTCTTGCGCCTATCACCACCCCACTGGGCGAGCTGTATATGTATCGCATCAAGGGTGAGGGCTATAGCAACAGCGAATTACGTGCGATTCAGGACTGGGTGATTCGTCCCCGCCTGCGTACGGTCGAAGGCGTAGCCGATGTAAATTCTCTGGGTGGTGAAGTCCGGGCCTTTGAAGTCATCCCTGATCCAGAAGCACTGGTGAAATTTGGTCTGGGGCTGGATGATCTGCAAATGGCGCTGGAAAAGAACAACCGCAACGCAGGTGGCGACCGTATTGAGCGCGGCGATAAAATGCTGCTGGTGCGCACGCTTGGGCTATTACACAATGAAGATGATATTCGTCGTGTCACCGTGGCCACACGTAATGGTGTGCCCATTCAGCTGGACCAGCTCGCCACCGTACAAATCGGATCATTGACCCGTTACGGTGCCGTTACCGCAGATGGTGAGGGTGAAATTGTTACTGGCCTGGCATTATTGCGTAAGGGTGCCAATAGTCGCTCCACGATAACGGGTGTTAAGCAGGAACTGGAAGCCCTTAAGCCTACCTTGCCCAAAGGAATCGAGATCGTGCCATTTTATGATCGCAGTGAACTGGTCACGGCGGCAGTATGGACAGTAGAAAAGGCACTGGGTGAGGCAGTAATTCTGGTATTACTGGTACTCATTGTTATGTTGGGGAATCTACGAGCGGCTTTAACGGTGGCGATGGTTTTGCCGTTGTCGGTCTTGTTCACCTTTATTATGATGCGGTTAACCGGCGTTTCGGCCAACCTCATGTCATTGGGTGGCCTGGCGATTGCCATTGGTGTTCTGGTGGATGCTGCGGTGGTAGTAGTGGAAAACATTCATACACAGTTGAGCCATGCGCCAAAAGGCGTTAGTCGTGTCCATCTGGTTTATCGTGCTGTTAAGGAAGTTGCGACGCCGGTGATTAGCGGTGTTCTGATCATCATTGTGGTGTTCTTACCACTATTCAGTCTTACCGGCCTCGAAGGAAAAATGTTCACGCCATTGGCGGTGACTATTTCATTTGCACTCATCGGTTCGCTGATTTTGTCATTAACGGTGATCCCGGTTCTGGCCAGTTTGTTGATGCGTGGCGGTCCCGAAAATGATGGCTGGTTGCTTAGTCAATTGAAAAATGTCTATCGCCCAGTGGTTAGTTGGGCTCTGCGTTTTCGTCTTATTGCCGTGGCTGCAGCGGTATTGGCGCTAATTGGGGCGGTTGCTCTATTTCCTCATATCGGTAAGGAGTTTATGCCGGTAATGGATGAAGGCTCTACCGTTGTTATCGTTGAAAAGGCCTCGGATATTTCCCTTGCCCATTCATTGGCAATGGACGCACCGATTCATAAAGCGTTTATGGAAATTCCCGAGGTCACCGGTGTGGTGGCGCGTACCGGTGCCGATGAATTACGCATGGATCCCATGGGCTTATACCAGACGGATAATTTTATTATTACCAGGCCTCGTGAAGAATGGAGTATCGATCAGGCCACTCTGCTCGAAAAGCTACGTGAAAAACTCGAGCGTTTTGAAGGGCTCGATATTGCCTTCACGCAGCCCATTGATATGCGGGTTTCGGAAATGCTTACCGGTGTGCGTGCCGCCATGGCCATCAAACTCTATGGCGATGACCTGGAGATATTGGAGACCTTGTCTACTCAGATTGAAAGCGTGGTAAATGCCACGCCGGGTGCAGTAGATGTGTTCCGTGGCCGCCTTTCGGGGCAAACCTATCTACAAGTCGATGTGCGTTCGGAGACTATTGCGCGCTATGGTATCAATGTCGAAGACATCAACTTGTTGGTGGAAGCGGCAGTTGCAGGTCAGGTGGCGACGGAAGTCATTGAGGGCAACCGGCGTACGGGTGTCTTACTACGTTACCCACAGTCGGCGCGTACCACGACTGAGGACATTAAAGCATTGCTAGTAGAAACCCCGAGCGGAGCCAAAATTTCGTTACATCGACTGGCAGATATTAGTGAAGTCGATGGACCTGTGGAGATAGCTCGTGAATCGGCCAAACGTCAGGTGGTTGTGCAAGCCAATGTCGAGGATCGCGATGTGGTCAGTTTTGTTGAAGAAATTCAGCGATCTATTCAAGCCAAAGTAGAACTGCCGCCGGGCTACTATATTACCTTTGGCGGTCAGTTCGAAAATCAGCAACGCGCCGCTGCGCGTCTGATACTGGTGGTGCCAATTGCCATTGCATTGATCTTCGTGATGCTGTTTATCACCTTCCGTTCATTGGGTCAGGCCGGCCTGATCCTGCTGAATATCCCGTTTGCCATGATCGGTGGTGTCGTCAGTTTGTATCTGTCTGGTCTTTATCTGTCGGTACCCGCATCAGTGGGCTTTATTACCCTGTTCGGTGTGGCAGTACTCAATGGTGTAGTCATGGTGAGTTACTTCAACCAGTTACGTGAAAGCGGTCGTAGTGTATTGCAGGCTGTACAGGAAGGTGCCGAACGGCGTCTGCGGCCAGTGCTGATGACCGCATTGATCGCCAGTCTGGGTCTCGTGCCGTTACTGTTCGCAACCGGCCCCGGTTCCGAATTGCAACGACCTCTGGCGGTTGTGGTCATTGGGGGATTATTTACATCCACTCTGTTGACCTTAATTTTGTTACCTACCTTATATGCCTGGCTGGAAGGTCGATCAGAAGGTAAAAATCAAACTACTGCGGAGGAGCTCGCATGAAGCATCTAACACTTATTATTCACACGAATACCCAACAGGATCTGGCTGATCAGCTGCGCAGTATGGAGCAGGTGTCGGGTTTTACCTTTAGTCATGCGGAAGGACACGGGGTACAGGCAGAAAGTGATCCCTTTCTGCCAGCGCGGGACAAGGTAGTCGGCTACACGCCGAGGGTGCGAGTGGACATTTTGCTTCAAGATTGCGATGTGGACACAGTGCTTGACACCTTACGCAACTCAACTTATGGCATCAAAGGTCAGGGGATATATTGGCTTACCGGCGTTGAACAGAACGGGCAGCTATAAGCCACCTTAACAAGGCCAGCTTTCCGGGCGAAAGTGAATAGTGAAGTGCAAAAATTCAGGGTTCACTCTTAGCTGGGAAGTATGGTCACTTATCCGATATTACAAACCAGGAGAATAATCCGTGTTATTCAGAACAAATTTTTTTATTCGATTTATTTACGTAGGCATTGGCCTTTTAATTTTGGGTCTTCTATCACAGGCGGCCTACGCGCATGGTATGTCTGACGCCGAAAAGCAGATCATCATTGAGGGCGGGAATCTACGCTACATTTGGATTGGTGCTACCCACATGTTATCTGGGTATGACCATTTAGCCTTTGTATTTGGAATTATCTTTTTTCTTACTAAGTTTAAAGAAATCGTTAAATACATCACGGCATTCACTATAGGGCACAGTATTACCCTTATTTTCGCAACCTTTAATGCTATTCAGGTGAATTATTTCCTGGTGGATGCGGTTATAGCGTTGAGTGTTTGTTATATAGCCTTTCATAATCTTGAAGGGTTTAAAAAATGGCTTAATGTTAAAGCGCCTAATATGCTGATGATGATATTTGGTTTGGGTTTAATACACGGCCTTGGTTTATCGACGCGACTGCAACAACTGCCACTGAGTGAAGATAATCTATTAATGAATATTATCTCGTTCAACGTAGGTATTGAGCTTGGGCAAATTAGTGCATTAGCTGTAATGTTATTTCTTATTGCTGCCTTTCGAAAAAGTCACCTCTTTAAGAGTTTTAGTAAAGCGGCAAACACGTTTTTAATTATTGCAGGTGGCTATCTGTTCCTGATGCAAATGCATGGTTATGAACATATTGCCAATGCAGAAGAGCTTGTCAGTAATGAAGAATCGACCCAAAAGGTTAGTAAACTTGAAGTCGCTCAGCAATCTGACTGGAAGGATACAATTACTGTAACGATTCCGGCTAGAGGTGAGAAGGAATATAAATTGCACGTTACTAAAGGTGCAACGTTTGACTTCTCATGGAAGACCGATGGTGCTGAACTATTTTATGACTTTCATGGGGAACCCAAAGGCGATACTACGGGTTATTTTAAGAGTTTTAAAAAGAGCACGAGCAGTCAGGAAAGTGGTTCTTTAACCACATCGTTCGAAGGCACTCATGGCTGGTACTGGAAAAACAATACTCTATCATCTGTTAATATTACACTGAAAACAAATGGTGCTTATCAGCTCCCGGATTTAGAGCCTGATGCTATACAAATAAAACCAGCAGTAATACCTAAAAAAACAATTCACGATAGCCTTTGATTAAGGAGATAACTTTAATGTTAAAAATAAAATTATTACTACTGGGTTTTTTATTGTAGTAACAATGGGGTGTTCAGATCATGGACATTCGCACGATAAAGAACCAACTAAACACGATTCAATTAATTAAAATATTTGGAGTAAATTCATGAAAACTTTAGCAGCAGCACTTGTATTATCATCACTACTTTTTGGCGCGCCAGTAATGGCAGGTTCGGGCCATGATCATGGACATTCCCATTCTTCTACGCCTGTGAGTCAGGATAAAGTCGGTGTAAAAGCAGCAGAAATTGTTGCGGCGCTCGTAAACAGGAACAAGCTGGATAAAAACTGGGGGTCCATTAAGGCCAGTTCAATTGAGAAAATTACAGTTCAGGGAAACCCTGAATGGGTGGTTGTCTTTGTTGATAAGACTATAGCTGATGTTGAAAAGCAGAAGCTTTATGTTTTTCTGACATTAGGCGGTGATTATATTGCGGCAAATTATACCGGCAAGTAAATTCATATGCATGGGAAATATGGGGGTCGCTAATTGATCTATTATCTAACTAAAATTGCAATAACAACTGCCTTAATTGTAGCGATCTCTGAGATCGCTAAACGTAGTTCATTTGCAGGAGCTCTATTAGCGTCCATTCCTTTAGTCTCGGTATTGGCAATGCTCTGGCTCTACGTAGATACCAAAGATATTTCAAAGATAAGTTCGCTCTCAATGAGCATATTTTGGCTTGTTTTGCCTTCCTTGGTTCTATTTGTGGCATTGCCGATTTTACTGAAGCAAGGTTTAAATTTTTATTTCAGTATGAGTGTTTCAATTGGTTTAACAGCCTTGTGTTATTGGTTAATGATTTCAGTTCTCGGGCACTATGGGATAAAGCTATAACTGCCTTATATTAATCACTCCATCTGCAATGCGCCATCTTTTTAATTAAAAAGTATAGTGTTGCATTGACCGGTTGAAACCGCATCCAATAGTAGTCATTCATTTTACGTTGCAAGGGTGAAAAATATTATTAGAACGCCCTTGTTCTTATTAATAATAGTAATCTAAAATATCAATGAATGGCCCAAACAGCGACGACACTCCATACAAGCCCTTTAACTAGGAAAAAAACAAAATCCTACCGTGCCTGCTCGTCGCTTCCATTTATTACTTAGTACTATTTTCTGTGTTTTTTGTTGAATTGTAATTTGCATCGTATTTTCCTCACATAAAATTAAGGTAGTACTACAAAGGTGGGTTCATGTGTTTGTAGTAAATTATTTTTTGCTTCTGGTTTAACAACTTCTGAACCAAATGCCAATACATTTAACCAGTGTGTGTTTGTAGTATTTTCAAGTTTATTTTGTGTTGATTTTTTTTCTTTCTTCACCGTTACTCTCCTGTATAAAAGACGAGGTGTCGCATCGACACCTCGCTATTTTTTACCTCATTCAGACTAAATGCCCAAGCCTTTTGCTACACCTTCACCATAAGCTGAATCTGCTTTGCTAAAATGAGCAATCTGGCGCTGCTGTATGTCACGTGGCACACCTTGCATGGCACCAACGATGTTATCGATCAATCGTTGTTGTGCCGCTGCATCCATTAAACGGAACAAATTACCGGCCTGCGTGTAGTAATCATCATCCGCACGATGGTCATAACGATCCGCATTACCGTTAATACGTAATGGTGGTTCGCTGTAACTGGCATCATCCACTGCACCATTAAAACTATTGGGTTGATACACCGGTGCAGCACCACCATTACCATCAAAGCGCGCCTGGCCATCACGGTGATAGGTGTGCACTGGGCAACGTGGTTTGTTCACATCAAGGGCTGCATGATTCACACCTACACGATAACGGTGGGCATCTGGATATGCCTGCAAACGTGCTTGCAACATTTTGTCAGGTGAAACACCCAAACCGGGTGGCAAGTTACCTGGCCCAAAGGTGGCCTGTTCCACTTCGCTAAAGTAATTAACCGGGTTGCGGTTAAGCTCCATTTCACCCACTTCAATTAATGGGTAGTCTGCATGTGACCATACTTTAGTCACATCAAATGGGTTGATGCCATATGTCTCTGCATCTGCTTCCGGCATGATTTGTATCTTCAAAGTCCACTTTGGTTTGTCACCACGCTCAATCGCCTCATACAATTCCTGTCGGTGATAGTCTGGGTTATCGGCGGCAACTTTCGCCGCTTCTTCAACGCTCATGTTCTTGATGCCTTGCTGGGTTTTAAAATGCCACTTCACCCAGTAACGTTCGCCGTCGTTATTCCACAAACTGAAAGTGTGGCTGCCGAAACCATCCATGTTAGCCAACGTTGATGGAATACCACGATCTCCAAATAACCAGGTAACCTGGTGCATAGACTCAGGGCTAAGCGACCAGAAATCCCATTGCATCGTGCCGTCACGTAAACCTGTTACCGGGTGGCGCTTTTGTGAATGAATGAAGTCTGGGAACTTGCTGGGGTCTTTAATAAAGAACACAGGCGTATTATTACCCACCATATCCCAGTTGCCTTCTTCGGTATAAAACTTCACTGCAAAACCGCGAGGGTCACGCACCGTATCGGCTGATCCCAATTCACCCGCAACGGTAGAGAAGCGAATGAACATTTCACATTTATTACCGATATTATCAAACAACTTTGCACGGGTGTATTTCGAAATATCGCCGGTTACTTTAAACGTACCGTAAGCCCCAGCGCCCTTGGCATGCACCACACGCTCGGGTACGCGCTCACGGTTAAAGTGCGCCAACTTCTCAAACAAATGCACATCCTGCATCAATATCGGGCCACGCTCACCAGCTGTCATAGAATTCTGATTGTCTGCTACCGGGCATCCGGATGTTGTGGTCATAACTGTTTTTTTGTCACTCATTGTATTCTCCTAACCTTTTAGTATTTGCCATTTTGATTGGCAGGTAATCCATTCGGCTTTAGTGCCGGCTTGAGTCAATAATAGGTGAGAGTTAGATATTGATAAAATCGTTTATATCAATTACATTGATAGGTTATGCCTATGAATAGAGTTTGATGGCAAAGCAGAGGCGAATATGAACCTAAGAGATCTAAAGTACATAGTGAGTGTGGCGGGAAGCCATCACTTTGGAAAAGCGGCGAAACGCTGTTTTGTGAGCCAGCCCACGCTCAGTGGTCAGATCAAAAAGCTGGAAGAAGAGTTAGGTGTCAGTATTTTCGAGCGAACTAATCGTTCGGTAGAAGTGACGCCAGTGGGGGAGAGGATCTTGAACCACGCTCGTCAAATTTTGGAGCAAGTGGATGTTATTCAAAAAGTAGCACAGACGTATCAAGATCCGTTGGCAGGGCCATTGCGAATTGGCGCCATCCCCACGCTCAGCCCTTACTTGATGCCCTCAATCATAATGCCACTAAAAAACAAGCACCCACAAATGAAACTGGTGCTTTCAGAAGAATTCACCGATACCTTGATGGAGCGATTGAAAAACCACGAAATAGATGCGGCATTAATAGCAACAGAAGTAGATGAGCAGGAATTTGGCGTACTGCCATTATTCAATGAACCGTTTTGGTTAGCCTACCCCTGTGATCATCCCATCGCGTTTAAAACTGAAATCAGTCGAGCAGATTTGGATGGTGCGGATTTATTGTTGTTAGCAGAAGGCCACTGCCTGGCAGAACAGGCCATGGATATTTGTCATCAAAATCGAAGAGATCAGGGCGATATGGCTGACTTGCGTGCTTCAAGTTTAGAAACACTGTTACAAATGGTGAGAGCAGGTTTTGGTTCAACGCTTGTTCCTGCTCTGGCGATGCGTGGCGCATGGACTAGTGATGAAGGTATCGCCACATGTAAACTAAAATTAAACGATGCATATCGTTGCATCTCAATGGTTTATAGAAAGAGTTATCCACGGCAACAGGCACTGGATTTATTTGCGCAGGTTATTGTTGAGAATTTACCGGATTCAGTTGAGCGGCTATCGCAAAGAAATAGTTAAAAGGAGAAACGCTCTTTAAGTTTAAGTTTTAGTCCACAGACTTAACTGGCTAGGTTGGTTTTAAAAAGCGCAAGAAAGCATAAAAGTTAAATCGATATTGATTCATCGAAAGGCGAATTTTTAGTCGATTTTTTTATTCTGTGAACTCCGCTATTGATTGAACTCGGAAGTAAAGATTGAGAATTTTAATGTCTGCTTCTATTGTAAATAGATAATCTAGCACAAGAGGATATCTACACCATGTCCGATATTGGTGAATATCGAATATTTTATATTCCGAGTTATTTGGTTACACTTGACACAATATTATTGTGCTATTGACGCTACATGATAAATAACAAACTAGAAATATTAACTATTTAACTTCAATACTTTCCAGAGGAAAATTCAAACTTCCCGCCGCTTTCCTCATTTCTTTAATCTCTCGTCGATCATAATTTGCAGTTGTTTTTGGATCACTGTGACCAGCCAAAGCTTGTGCCATTCTTAGATCTCCTGTTTCTTCCAGGATGGTAGAGATAAATGTCTTCCTAAAATCATGTGGCGAAATTTCAGTGATACCGGCTTCTTTCTGACGCTTTTTCACTACATTATATATTGCCTGATCGGACAATCGGCCTGCCTGAATTTTCCCACTTTTCAAAACACGATAGAAGAGAGCTCCATCATGCCCCCCCCGTAGTGCAAGCCAATACATTATAGCTGTCACTGTTCCTTCATCTAAAAACATCATCCGTTCTTTGTTGCCTTTACCTATAACTTTTGCTTCCTTTTCTTCGAGATTAATATCCTCAAAATTTAAATCAGCAACTTCTGATCGTCTCAATCCGCCAATGTACATCAAACCAAAAATAGCGAGATCCCTATATGCCGCCGGTGATTGCTTTGATGAAATATTATTATTTTTACTTTTTACTTTTAACGTATCGTTTAAACACGCATCCACCAGCGCCTTAATTTCACCCTGGCTCATCATGCGTCCAGTCGGTAATCGAACGCCTGAAACCATTTTTACTAACATCACTCGTTGATAATCATCCGCCGTTATTAATTTCATTCCCATAGCGGCTTTCACCGTGCCTCGAACGGCAGAGATAATGGCATTAATGGTGGTATGTGCATGTTTTTGCTGTTGCAAAACGCCGATAAGCATCTGAAGATGTTCATAACGAATAGAGCTCCAAGGGGCATGCTCATAGTTTTCATAATCAAATAAAATAGCGACTTTATTCATATGGCTTTTCACCATACGTTTAGTCGCCTCAGACTTACCCGATAAATAGGTATCCACAGGATTAGCGTAAACGGATACATCGCCGTTTAAAATAGGCAATGCGCGAATTTCTTTTGCGTTTGTTTTCTTAGTTGAAAATCTGGAACTGCGACTAGCCATTCAACAACTCCATTATTCTCAGTGGAACAATATTAAGTAAGCATTGATATCGTTTCATTTAATATTCAACGAATAACTGGTGCTGCGACCACCACTGGAATCTTTTTGTAACGCATCCTGCTTAATCAGGTTAAGAATATCGCGGTATGCCGTATCTTGAGAACACTTTGTTATCTTCGCCCATTTAGAGGTCGTCAGTTTACCGTCAAAACCATCCAGTAACATATTAAGCATTTTAATCTGCCGCTCATTGATAGGCTCTTTAGCAAAACGTTCCCAGAAGCGAGCTTTAGTAAGAACAGAACCCAATGTACCTTGAGCGCCCTCAATGGCCCGAAGTAAACAATTTAAAAACCAGTCTTGCCACCGGCTGATATCAAGTTCGCCTTTCTGTGTCCATTCCAACATGTTGTAGTACTCTTTATACTCAATGCGGATTTGTGACGACATACTGTAAAAACGCTGACCTATTTTTTCAGAGCGAGCAAGGGCCATATCTGCAATCGCACGAGCAATACGGCCATTACCATCATCGAATGGATGAATAGTGATAAACCATAAATGTGCAAGCCCGGCCTTTAGCAGTGGATCTAACTCATTCGTATTTTCAAACCAATGAAGAAATTTTACTATCTCATCAGCGACACGCTCTGCCGGAGGCGCTTCATAATGTACTTTTTCACGACCGATAGGACCTGAAACGACTTGCATGGGGCCATTACTGTCATCTCGCCAGCATCCAACATTGATTGTGCTCATACCACTTCGACCGGTTGGAAACAGTGCGGCATGCCAGGCGAATAACCGTTCTTCGGTTAACGCTTGTGTGTAATTCCCCGTCGCATCCAACATCATTTCAACGACACCGTCCACATTACGATCTGCTGGAATTAAGCCTTCCACATCCATTCCAAGCCTACGTGCGATAGATGAACGCACTTGATCACGTTGTAGTTTTTCGCCTTCTATTTCACTGGACTTGATGACATCTTCAGTAAGAGTACGCAAATTCGCCTCATCCCGTGACTCAAAACCAAGCGCCTCCATTTTTCCAAGTAGACGACCTTGCTCTCGAGATACCAGTGCAACCAACTTTGTCAAACGTGCATCATCCCAGCTAAGTGCTGGCCAGTCGGCTTTCTCCCACAAATACATTCATTATTCTCCGCAAATTATGCGTTAATTATAGGCGCTAATCTCCGCATCTTCAAGATTAATAACCGCAATTTATGCGGAGTTAAGATGATTATTCTCCGCATGCCTGGTCAATAACAATGGGAGCTCTGAAATCAGGCAGCATCATTACATCTTTATGATGCTATACTAACTTCATAAAGATGCATTTAGAGAAAGATTATGAACACACAAGAGATACTGTATCAATCGTTAGGTCTATCCGAAGACATCATTAATGATAAAGTTAAATTTATTCAGTTAGCCCGTAAAGGCCTGTCAGGCGAGGTTGTTAGGCAAGCTGTAATAGCTTTAGATAATCGAGACGTACTTGTTCGGGTGCTTCGAACGACTTCAGGCAATTTGCACCGTGTCTATCATCGTAAAGCCATAGATACTGTTTCGAGCGAGGAGGTGCTTGATACCATTCACCTGTATGGCGAAGCCGCTAGGATATTTGGCGATCTTGAGACCGCTAAATCATGGCTGAAAACACCATTAACCGCATTGTCCGGTGAATCGCCTGAGGCTTTATTTGATACCTTTAAAGGACGTGAATGGGTGGGACAAACCCTTCGCAAAATCGAATACGGGGAATTTTCATAATGAAGCTGTACCGGATTGGGCCTAAAATATACTTGGAAAATTACCAAGGTTTAGGCGCCAGTTATCGGGACGGTGGGCGATGGAATAGAGTAGGGCAGCCCGTATTGTATTTCGCTCAATCACCTGCAACAGCATTATTGGAAATGGGTAATTATTTACCCTCCCCACGGTTAACTCCAAAGAATTATCAACTAGGCATTTATAAACTACCTGATGACCTTGCGCTCGATCAGATATCGTGTGATCAATTAATAGATGACTGGGCTCAGTTTCCATACCCATCATCCACGCAAGATATCGGTGGTAAATGGCTTGATCTAAACCAATCAATTGGATTGATTGTACCGAGTGCTGCTGTACCTGCTGGTTTGGAAAAAAACATTTTAATAAACCCAAAGCATAAAGATATCAGTCATCTCAAGTTAATTGAGTCCACAGAAGAACTATATAATCACCGAATATTTTCTGGTTTGAAATAAAATATCCCTCTCAAAAACCCCATTACGTTTGATAATGTATGTTGTTATAACCGAGCTTGCGTACATGCTGCTTTATTTTCTATAAAACGCCAGTGGAAATGTATTATGGGATTTCACTAGTGATTATTTAAGGGTGTTTTGTATGCTTTCTAGCCGAACGTTTCTTTATCGGACTTAATGTTGTTAAGGTATGTATATTTTGTTTTATCAGACCGGCAATATCACTGTTCATTTCATCCGTGAATGACTCAAGATTAGATAATTCTTGCATTATCGTCTCAGCAAACGAATCAATTATATCATCGGGCTTTTTAACACCTAATACCCGTGCAAAATCTATTATACGACGACGATCTGGGAAGTCTTTTCGCTTACCTAACGAAAGTGCCAAGGTATCGTTATTAACATACACCTGTGTGTTTACCACATCGTATAAGGGGCTTAATCGCATATTATCGACATGGTCATATAGCATCGCATAATTCTTTAAGTGTCCATCACCATTACCCATCATGCAGCTATGCACAATCATTCTAAAAAATATTTCTTTATCCAATGTGGGTGCCGACGAATAAAGATCTATCGCCTTAGCGATGGATTCATAACTCGCATCGTATTTAGCATTTGAGGTTTTACCTTGAAGTACGGCCATATCTTCCATCGCACGGCAATCCCCATTCGGCTGTAAGTCAAAACGCCGCATGATAAATAACTCGTGATTTTCAGAAAGCCAAAACTCAGGGGTCTCGATGTCACAAGCTTTAGCCAATGACATACAAATAAATTCATTTAGCGCACACTGTGGATATTGATCATCACTGCTTTTAACAATTAATGAAGGTAATACCAGCGCATCTTTTTCTCGAATAAATGTTTCCGGCACTAACACTTTGGGTTGTACGCCGCTAATACTGGTTTGCAATAAAAATTTATCAACTAGGGTTTCAAACAATTCCTCATCACCATCCCAAGCGAGAAGGGTACTTAACTCTTCCGGTGCTTGTACTTCATGTTCTATTTCTGGACATCGATACGATAAACAACCCACACCGGATGCACCTTGAAGAGCAAGAAATAACATCTCATCCACTTTGATATGTTTTTGTAAGCGCTCAAAAATGCGTTGTCGAATATAACCTTCAGGAATATTCATCTCAAAAATTGGAAAAAGAGCATTACGCTGGTAGGCAACCGTGTCTAATGGCATAGCCGATGCAACGGGTGTGCTCGCATTTGAATGATAGTTAAATTCAAATTGGGCTCTCTTAGTTAAACCCCCTGTCGGTTCACCAGCGAAGTATATATCGACGCTCTGGATTCTATTTTTTTTCGAATTAATTTTCATCGAATAAACTGCCCAGTTCGTCCAATGTTGGACGTCGTTTAATTTCGAGTGTTAGGCTAAGCCCTAATGACATGGCGTAATTTTGAACCTTAATAATGCTCCCGGTAAAAATCCCTTTTTCAATTTGATAGATTTCACGGCGAGATATGCCAGCGGCATGGCAGGCATCAATTTGTGTCAGTTTGCGCGCTTTTCGCTCTTTGATAAGCATCGTACCGATAGCGCTTAAAAATGGGTTCATCATGGCTCAATCTAGGTAATAAATGGGTTAATTTGCTACTCATATAGAGGATTATAGACAATAAAATCAATAAAGCTACAAATAAGTAGCATTATTGACCGGTGTGATACATCTCATTAGTATCCAAACACATACAAAGTGCCATAAGTGTAACTTGTGGCACTTCAGTGTTATACTCAATGCAAGATAGGAGGCATCTACATGAAGACACAGCCCATCACAAACGATACACCCTCAGCCAATACACTAGTCACTCAGGCGATGAAAGACCTGGTGTCGCTAAAGTGGTTAACACCATTAACGTCACTACGACCTAAAAAAAGTGTGGAATTTGGGCGCAAAATCGAAGCTTCATTAAATGAACTAACCAATTCACAACACATAATGAAACTACAACTGCGTAAATCCGATAAGGCAGTGGTGATTGGTGTTAACCAGTATCAGTCTATTTTAGAAATGAAAGATCATTACGAAAAACTCATTGAAAGAGTGCGCGAATTGGAGTTATCCCACGCGGCCAATGAATACGATCAGTTATTTGAACGAATAGCTTCACCAGCTTCTCGTAAGGCAGTTGATACCTTATTTAATTCGACTGACGAAGATTTTAATAACGCTTACAAAGAGTAACGAGGCTCCATTTGATTACAGTTATTGCAGGCGTCAATGGTGCAGGAAAAAGCTCAATTGTTGGCAACAGAATTAGAAAGTCGGGTGGTGATTATTTTAATCCTGATGAAATCGCCAAGTCGCTTATTAAAGACACGCCAACACTTTCTCAAACTGAAGCTAATTCACAAGCATGGAAGATGGGATACGATAAATTAGTTGATGCCATTGCCTACGATAAAGAATATATATTTGAAACGACTCTAGGCGGTAACTCCATTGCACAACGTTTATTTGAGGCTGCAAATAAAGGGATACAAGTTAATATTCTTTATGTGGGTCTATCATCACCTGAACTTCACCTAGAACGAATCGCCCATCGCGTATCAAAAGGTGGTCACAATATCCCTGAGCAAAAGGTCCGAGAACGATACATTGGATCAATTCATAATATGATGACCTTATTACCTGTGTGCAATCAAATAGATGTCTTTGATAATTCAGCTGACATTGTTAATAGCAAGCCGGGATTTAAAAAACTATTTAGCGTCAGGAATAAGACCATAAAGATTATTGAAAATAATATGCCTGAATGGGCCAAACCCTTAGCATCCATAGGATTGAAATATTACAATATTAATTAAGGGCACATTAAATACCATTAATCGAATCTGAAGAAATAGTGTATGCAGTACTGAGGATATCCCCGCCAGAACTTCACAGTCCTATGAGGTTGCCTCATAGGACCTACAACGAGCCTTGGGTACCTATTAAATCAGTCAACTGATTGGATTGTTCCAGCAACAATATTTTTAATATATTCTACCGCTTGGCTTGCCTTCGCTGCCGCTGCGAAAATAGCTTTTTTATCATTCTTAAGCACTTTCAGCCAGCTTTCTATATAACCCGCATGACGAACTTCACTTTTAAATCCAAATTCTGCACATAGAAACGCTGCACCAATTTCAGCTATTAATTCTTCCATCGCGTAGGACTCGTCACCAAACCGGTCTTGCATGTCTCTATCAAGTCTTTTTTTAGCACCTGACCAATGAATCAACTCATGGAATAAAGTAGCGTAATAACCATCTACAGAAGAAAAAGAATCAATTTTAGGCATGTGCAACCAATCCATTTTAGGTATGAAGGCAGGGGAGCCTATAACCATTTTTACATCTAAAGATTGAATGAATAATTCAATATCTGGTAATCTTTCTATATCTTCATTAATATTACCGTCTTCTATGCCATCAATCTGATCTACATTAAAAACATTAAATCGTTTCAACATAGGTATAGATATATTTTCAATATCACCATTATCATTTGTAGATTCTTTTTCTAGCTGCTTATAAAAAATAACAGCGGTTGATTTCTCACCCTTTATAACAGAACTTTTTTTAGTTTTTGCCTGATTAAACGTACACCACTTATTTGAGCTAAAGCTTTTTTGTTCTGCCATGATCCATAATATCAACGTATTAATACCGCTATATTGACGACCTGTAACCGCATTCACTGGCATACCACCGCCGCAAGTCCATTCTTTTACCCAAGGTAGTGCGCCTTCTTCTAACTCACTCACAATCTGATTTGTAACCGTCTCATAGACATCTAACTTAGCCATAACTGCTTACTCACTTTGTAATTATTTAAAAACATATTCCGGGGGGGCGAAAAAAGACTGAAAGGAAGCGAGTAGGCGAGCGGTTTTTGCATGTGGTTCTGATGGAGTCTAGGGAGGGTGATCGCCTGGCCTGCACACATGGAGCAAAGCGGAATACGGAAGGTTAGGGACACCCTAGACAGAAGAGGGTTCCTTGCTACCCTAGTTCCCCCCACGATATCTGTGCTGTCGCGAATGCGACACTTTAAAAAGCGTGAATATGGACAATGACGCTTAAATGACATGGATGTTGAAGAACCGCGTTTATCAATTTATTTGCTGTAACAGTCCCTTTACGGGACGTCGAGAAAGCATTTAGTTTGATGCGGTTAGCAAACGAAGCGCGCAGAGAATAACGGGAGTGACCCGAAGGGTAAAAACACCTATCAATTTTAGGTGGTTGAATCGCAGATCACAGAGTGTAATTTACCGAAATATTGACAAGATAATTAGAAACAACGTATTGTTATTTTAAATACAATGAATGTACTCAATAATAAAGGAATATTAACTATGCTCTCATTAGCCCGAAAATCTGGCGAATTTATATATATCTCACTTTCAGAAGAAATAGACCCACGCACACCAATAAGTGAATTTTTTAAGTCAGGCCCAATTGTAATTGGTGTTTCAGATATACGATCCAATCAAGTAAGAGTAGGGATTCAGGCCGATAGAGCATTTAATATTGTCAGAAGCGAGCTGATAGATAAACAGAGCAACATTAAGAAAGGTTGTGATATGAAAAAAAACAACGAGAAAGAAACACCCAAAAAATGCCCAGCTTGCCAAAGTTCGATGGTTACAGAAACGCTTAGAAGCTGGATTTGTGCTGATTGTGGGGCAACAAAAGAAAGTTCAACTAGTAGAAAAAAAATAATGTCATTCGAAGATAAAAGTATAGAAGAAATGGAAAATGAACTTTTAAGAGTCAATCGTGAAATTGACTCAAAAGGGATTAAACATCCAGAATATCAGATTATATTAACTATGAAGAAAAGCATTGAAAATGCGATTAGAAAAAAAGAACGGATTAGAAACAAATAAATTTAAAAGGAGTTATTTGAATATGCCGGATAAAAAGTATAACCAAACGACAGTAACTGAGATGTATAGGTGTGGACATTTTTCTTCGGAAGAAGAAGCGATGGGTGCATTTAAACTTTCATATCAACAAGCCATTGATGGTATTGGTATAAGTGTGGAAGATTGGATGAGATTATCACAAATGGAATATTCTGCTTGGATGAGAAGTGACCAGCTTCCGTCGAAAAATTAATATACGAACAATGGTAGGCCTGTGCCTGATATGTCAGGGTAAAACGGATACAGGGATGATCAAAGGGAGTTAATACTCTAGATTATTAACCAAAGCGGACACTGGTAGAGGTGCTACGAAACGGCAGCGTACACCACAAAGCTGCCATAAGCAGGATTTAAGTAATTATCCCTGAAAGCAGACATTAAGTAGAATGTGCAGACGCACACACTTTTCATACGCCTAGATTTACTCATTTAGTAAGTTGTTAAAAATACTACAAATACAATTTGGGATAAAAAAGTACCTTCTTGGGCAAAGGATTTATATCCTAAGTTAAAGCAAGGGTTAGACGCTTGGTGCAAAGAAAACAAAGCAGAATTTGTAATTGATGAAACTGCTGGAGTTTATTAGCAACTATGCAGTTTAGATTCACCCATAAAACTTCAGATTTACCACTTTATGGTAAAAATAATCGAATATCTCAAAAGTGCACAAAGTCGCCATTTGGCATGCAGGTCGCCACAGTTCGTCTAAACTCAGATGCTATGAAACAATAGTACGATAGTCAGCTATAGAGTTGGCACCAGCTACCTAAAAGGATTAACCGATTTTGAATGCTAATAATATTATTGAACGAAACAATATCGCCATCTCTGGAAACCTAGATGGCCCGCCCTTGCTTATGGCCCATGGTTTTGGTTGTGATCAGAACATGTGGCGGTTTATGAAACCTGAGCTAGAGAAAAAATACAGGGTCATTCTTTTTGACTACGTTGGTTCAGGTAAGTCATTGCTATCCGACTATTCGGCTGAACGCTATTCGGCTTTAGAGGGTTATGCTGCTGACATCATAGATATTTTAGAAGCACTTGAACTCAAAGATGTTTCAGTAATTGGTCATTCTGTCAGTTCAATAATTACCGCTATTGCTTATCTTAAGAAGCCTGACTTGATCTCGAATATAGTGATGATATGCCCGTCTCCATGTTTTCTCAATTTTCCACCTGAATATCTCGGTGGATTTGAGCGCGACGACTTAAAGGAACTTATCGATTTAATGGATAAAAACTATATAGGTTGGGCCGATTACTTGGCTCCATTGGTAATGGGGACAGCAAATGGAGCTGAGTTAGTTGGAGAACTTTCTGGCAGCTTCTGTAGCACAGACCCATTAATTGCGAAGAATTTTGCCAATGCAACCTTCTTCTCTGACTACCGTCATATCTTGCCAGATTTGGCTTGCCCGGTTCTCTTAATACAAAGCGCCTCAGATGCGTTGGCTAACGTTAAAATTGGCGCATACATGAATCAACAAATCTCTGCCAGTAAACTAGAAGTTATAGATGCTGAAGGTCACTGCCTTCATATGACACACCACAACGAAATCATGCCAGCAGTTCTTGAGTTTCTTCCATGATAATAATGGAAGAAACTGAGCTGTCGTCATTAGACCCTTTCTGCTCGGGACATCTAGTCGTTGATGACCAGAGGAATATTGTTCTTTGTAATCAGTACATTCTCGACATAATTGGAGTTGATCGAAGTCAAATCATTGGGACACCCGTTTCAACCTATATCACGGCGGCGTCAAAGATCTTTCTTGATAGCTATATTTACCCGCTACTTTTAACGGATTCTGAAGTTCAGGAATGCCAAATCACTTGGCTAAGCCAAAATGGTGATAGAGTTCCGGTAGTAGCAAATATCAAACTCCATAGTGATGGTAGAGCTTACTGGTCGCTATTTATATGCGTCGCCAGAGATCAGTTATACAATGAATTATTGGAGGCAAGATCGCAACTGGAAGAGAAGGCAAAAGAGCTTCACCAATTAGCGACTACTGACCCTCTAACTGGATTGCTCAATCGACGTGAACTACAAAATCTTGCAAAGAGAAACATGAGTCAAGCGGCCAGAGATGGATCAAATTTTGCTGTTCTCACATTTGACATTGACGATTTCAAGCTAGTAAACGATACATATGGTCATCAAGTAGGAGATGAAGTTATACAACACATAGCCAATTTACTGACTGAAAATCGGCGCGATCATGATTTGGTTGCCAGGGTCGGTGGAGAGGAATTCGTTATATTGCTACCTGGGATAAACGAAGAATCGGCATTTGGCTTTGCAGAAAAACTAAGAAAGAAAATTGAGTCGCAACCCAAAGACAACCTGAAGGTTACTGTAAGCATTGGTCTTGTCATAAGCGGATCAAAGTCTGATAACCCCTTTGAAAAACTACTGGCTCTGTCCGATCAGGCTCTCTATGAGTCTAAAAATAATGGTAAGAACAGAACCACCCTGGCATGTAATCCGTAGCTATTGGAGCATGTAGGCGATAGAGGTACTCTGGTAGAAATTTAAGAGTTGACTGCAACGGGTCAACTTCGGAAGTTGATCCCATCTTCCGTGACGCAAAATAGCATGTACCCCTTAACTAGGCGTTCAATGTCTGCATTTTGGTGTAAATATCAGGTTATGACTGTCTGCTTCTGATTGACAGGAGACCTACAGTGACACTACGCAAAGGTCTGCTTTAGTTTTCGACTTTATTAACATTTAATAATAGGGGTACTGGGGCCTGACACAGGGGGAACAACTATAATATCCGATATTTGCGAATATCGGATATAGATAATACGGATAATTTGGCTATAATTAGTTCAATATTCTTTGTGCTATGAATAAATAATGAACCCAAAAAGATCATCACCAACAGCCATTATTGATAATCTCAACTACATTGAAAATCCTTTCAAGCAGAAACTCTTTATTGCTGATACTTATACTAGAAATAAAATAGCGGGTGCGAATACAGATTTTGAGTTCGTGCTTAAATTTCTTTATAGCTACAATGGTAGTACTGCAACATTTAATAGTTATCGCCGTGAACTGGAAAGATTGCTTCAGTGGTCCTGGAATATTGAGAAGACATCATTATTAAATCTTAAGCGTGAGCACATTGAAGACTTCATTCGTTTTTGTTTCAATCCGCCGAAATCCTGGATTGGTTTAAAAAATGTAGCACGCTTCAAAAACAAAAATGGTGAGCGAACACCCAATGATGAATGGCGACCCTTTGTTATCATATTAACAAAGACGGAACACAGCAAAAATAAGAAAGCAGATACAAGTCAGTATTGTCCATCACAAGCTGCCATTAAAGGTACATTTACGGCGTTATCTTCTTTTTATGAATATCTGATACAGGAGAATCTTGTTGAATCAAATCCTGTTGCTTTAATCAAACAGAAAAGTAAATTTATCCGCAAAGATCAGCTAAAACCCATTGTGAGACGCATCAGCACACTACAATGGGATTATGTACTGGAAACAGCAGAGCTAATGGCAGAAGCTTCACCTGAAGAACATGAGCGTACATTATTTATTATGAACTGTTTATTTGCTATGTATCTGCGCATATCAGAACTGGTTGCAGATGAGCGATCTACGCCTGTTATGAGTGATTTCAGAAAAGATCAGGACAACAACTGGTGGTTTGATGTAACAGGTAAAGGTAATAAAAATCGTTCTATAACTGTCTGTGACGATATGCTTAAAGCACTTAAACGGTATCGTAAATATCTTGGCTTATCACAACTACCTGTATCAGGTGAGCAGATACCGCTTATTTCTAAATCTTTAGGTAAAGGCTCGATCAAAAGCACCAGACACATAAGGCTCATCGTTCAGCAATGTTTTGATATGGCATATACCCGAATGAAAGAAGACGGCCTTAAGAGTGATGCTATTGAGCTAAAAGCAGCCACAGTTCACTGGTTGAGACACACCGGTATATCTGAAGATGTTAAATTTCGTCCTCGTGAGCACGTACGAGATGATGCGGGTCATGCCAGTATGGCTACTACTGATCGGTATATAGATTCAGACTTGCGAGAAAGGCATTCATCAGGGCGTAAAAAGCGAATAAAGGATATATATTGAGTTTTTATCAAAAAATGCCTAACTTTATGTCTTTAAAATTCATAAAGTTAGGCATCAAAATGTGGCATTTACTGCTCTATATTGTTGGAGACCCAAATCTGGGCCAATTGAAATTTATCTTTCAGAAACACAAGGCAATCAAGCAAAATTAGGAATTCAAGCAGATAACGCCTTTAATATTGTTAGAAGTGAACTAATGGATATACAGGTGTAGTAGCTCAGACTTGATCTGACAGTTACCCGTTTTTTACGGTGACTGTTAGTTTAGATTTGAGCTAGATTCTTTTCTGCCCAAATCAATTTCCCATCTAGCATGGTTTCATGCGGTGTTCGACCACAGCACTTCTTACCTTGATGGGTTCGTTCATTGTTATAGTATTCGATCCAAACGTCCAGATCTTTTTGTAATTCCTCCATATTTGAGTAAAGTTTTTTCCTAAATGTAATTTGATAAAATTCATTTAAGATTGTTTTATGAAAACGTTCACAGATGCCATTTGTTTGTGGCGACATTGCTTTTGTCTTTGTGTGATCTATGTCGTTAATCGCCAGGTATAACTGATAATCATGGTGATCTACGCGGCCACAATATTCAGTGCCTCTATCGGTTAAAATGCGCAACATAGGCAGGTCGTATTGCTCAAAATAAGGTAAAACTTTATCGTTAAGCATGTCTGCCGCTGTGATCGGTGTTTTGGTTGTGTAGAGCTTAGCAAAGGCGATTTTACTGTACGTATCAACAAATGTTTGCTGATAAATTCGACCTACACCCTTCAAGTTGCCTACGTAGAACGTGTCTTGTGAACCAAGGTAGCCTGGATGCTCTGTCTCAATTTCACCACAGGCTTCATCATCATGCTTTTTCTTTTCAAGTGCAGCAACTTGCGCATCACTCAAAATAATTCCGTCTTCTGCTACTTTAGCTTCGAGTGCCTTTAAGCGTTTTTTAAAGTTTTCCAAGTCATTACGAAGCCAAATAGAGCGGACGCCACTACCGGATACAAACACGCCTTTTCGACGTAATTCATTACTGGTTCGATGCTGCCCATGTGCTGGTTGTTCAACCGCATAAGCGATAACAGCTTGTTCTGTTTCGAGATCAACTCGGTTCTTAACGTTGGGTGCTCTACGACTTTTATTGATGAGTGAGTCGATATTTCCATCCTCAACCAGCTCTTGATAGCGATAAAATGTATCTCGTGATACACCCATTACTTTGCAGGCCTTAGATACATTGCCTAGCTCTTCAGCTAAATTTAGTAATCCTGCTTTGTGTTTTATGATTGGGTTGTTAGTATGTAACATAGAGAGTTGCCTTTTGTTTTGAATTAAAGATTCGACACCTTTATCAAAACGGGTAACTCTCTTCTAGTCAAGCTGAAGTGTCAGATTAGGTCGGGACTAATACAAGTAATTTAAACATAGGCGTCTATTTTATGATTTTTTTGAGGATTTAAATTTTCTTATTATTGGCATGACATTTAACTTTACACCAAAAATATTTACCTCACCATTGAATATTTTTTCATTAGCCTTAGCGGTTTTATTTGCTGTATTGTTAGATATGTATTTAGAGTATTCAGGACATTCTGAATAATGCCGACATTCTAATATTTTATATTGTGGATTGTCGAGCTTGTCCCATTGCGCGCTAGTAGCTGCAATGCCTGAGGCATAAGAGATAGCATATGAATTATCAAATAAAAGTACTTCAGGGCATGCGTTATCAAAGTAACTATTTTCATTACCTTGAATAATCGATGGTGTTTCACCGGCTAGTTCTATAGGTTCTTCTGTTTTAGATAATATTCCTTGCTCCTTGAAGAATTCGTTATTACCTAATTGATAAGTGTTTTTCATTAAATCATGATGAAAAATATAAATTGTCCATGATCTTCTCAGGCAGCTGTTGAGGATTGGGCACCTATTTGGTAGATTGTTAATCTTCCCAATGGAATAATATTTTTCCTTATCTAATTCTTCCAATTTTCTTCTCTATTTTTTTACACATAACGTCACGCTTGAGCGCTTTGTATGTGAGTATGATTCATACTTTAGGTTGTGGCCCGGTAAACATCATTTGGCTTCTATAATCTATACGAACAGGCTTGCCGATGAAGCGCTGAACAATCTCAGATGCAAAATCGGCGCCGAACCAAGCAAGTATTGCATATGTAACACCGGAGGGGAGTGTGGCTGCGGCCACAGTAGAAAGAGCGAGGTTCAGTTGTTTGCCAAAAGGGATATTCTTAGGAAATACTGACTTTAATTCTCTATTGTAAGTATCTGCGGCTCCGATTAATATTTTTAGCGAGTCTCCTCCTAGTTCTTTATTAGTTAGTTGATCTAAACTCTTTATGAAATATAATCGGGCAGAGCCGACGCCTGTATTAGGGTCTAGTATTAGCTCTATTGCCTTGTCGGTGAAAGGTTGATTCTGAGCCGGTATCTCAATAAGAGGAATATCTCCTGGTGCGTGATCTAAGGCTAGTTTGTCTTCTCGATAATAGTCGCTGAGTGCTTTAGTAAACCTAGTTTCGACGCCGACCGTTGGGCTATTTGTATTCAAATTGGAAACAAAATTTGTGTGATAATATTCATTTGCCAATGCCATTAAGGCGTGTACGGTCACATATCGCTGAGAAAGTTTTTTTTGTTTTGCCAAATTGAGTAATATTTTTTCCCATTCGTTTCTAGACGGTGGCTTACCTTCAGTAGGATAATTCAAGAATTTTTCTAGCGTAGTATTTAAGTCCCGCTCTGTTACTTGCCTTGGGGAAAGGCCTAATTCACTGGGGGTTTTCCCCTGTATTTTACTTATCATGAAAAAATAACTATTCCAAACGTCCGATGAGTTCGGGCCGACTTCTCTAGCATTTGCTTGAACTAGTTGCCTGTCTACTCCATCCATTTCACGCAGCACGCTATCAGGAATCTCTCGAAAGGTTTCAATCCCTTTGTCAGCTTGTTCCTCAACTAATTTATTAAAAGAGGAGTGTCGACCAGGAATAATTATATTTCCACTTTCAATCACTTTGTGAAGCAATGGGTTCTTATCCTCAAATATTGCTTTTCGTAAAATTCTGTTATTCACGCAATATCCATCATTCACAACGGGACGAGAACCAATCAAGACATTCTGTATGATTAAATTAATATATGACCCTAAGTTTGGTTTCCGCAGTTCCCAAGGGTATTCTAGAACTCTATCATCAAACGATCCAAGGTATACCTTTCTCATTTACATCTTTTCCTTAATTTTCCATACAATATTTGGTGTTTTTCGCATAACGCTTTAATAACCTGTCGAAAACCGTATATGAGCTAAATTATTGTAGTGATTGACAGCACAGTCGCTTGTTATGCATATTTTCATATACAGAGAATTTTCTCTTGATCATAAATCCGCGTGAATAACTCTGTAAAAGAATTTATTTTAAACAATTGACCACATACAATTCTTATTTTTTCAGGACTTATGTATGGGCCTTCAGGAATTTTTTTTTGATGATACACCAACTGCAATAAAGTGATATATAGTTTTTCCGTCATAAAATATCTCGGGACCTAATTTTGTAAAATCAAGTTGCGTACTAATAGCAAAGATTATCTTTGTTCAAAAATTGCGGATATATGTTCATTTTCATATTGGCAATATCCACAACAAAACTACCATTAGTTTGCGTCGAATATTCTGCTTTATTCGTTTCAAAAAACCTTCGTTGCCCTTTCAAAGGCCCATACGTTTCAGAGCAGGTAACACAATGATTGGCTACATTTGGGTTCACGATAAATTCAAAATTACGATACGAATCGCACCGAGGATGTTTATATCCTGCATGAGAACCCGCTGAAAATATGATCAACTCAGGTCGATTAATTCCCGAAAACCAAGAAGAATTTGAACCATCTGTAGTGGCGCCATGATGAGGTGAGATGAGGACATTCGTTTGCAAGTTATTGCCATTAGCTATGTATGAGGCAGTAAGTGCAGGATCGGTTGCGTCTCCTGTCAATAGAATGCTCTTGTTAGAGTAGGCTACTTTCGCTACGGCTGAAGCCGTATTTTTTATATTGGCTGGAACACACTCTTTTTTCGAGAGATCAACACCGGTATTATTAGCTAGAAAATATACCGCAGCATCCCCAAGCATTGCAGTTTGTCCTGCAAAATTAAACGCTACTTTGCTCGCGTATTTGTTTAACCAATCCTTAGTTTCATTGTAATTGCCGTAACTAAAGCAATCTGCAACGCCGTTAAATGGAACAGCTCCTCCCAAGAAAACTTGGTAAGGCTCTCTGCCATCTATTACGAAAGGTAAATAATTATAATGGTCTTTGTCTGCATGAGAAATGATCACAGAAATTGCGATACCCTGTGGGTATTGAGAGACAATATTACTGATATATTGTTTAACAGCATCCCTATTCATCGCGCCATTATTTGAAACACTGCCACAATCAGCTATTAATAAGTGCGATGCTTTCGGAGCTTCCAATATTACACAATTCCCATTACCCACATTGAGAATGTGCATCCTCAATGCATTATAATTTTTTACAAGAGCAAGTTGTTTGGTTTCAAGAAATGAAGCTTGCTGTTGAGAGGTTACTCCAATATTTGCACAGCCTGAAAGCGCAAGGAGCAAACAGACGAATAGCGTAGTAACTAATTTATTAAAGTCCATTTAAATCAATCCCGTTTAAAAATCGTTAAATTTGTCTTTTATAAGTTTAAAAAATGCATGTAGTTAAATTTAGATAGCTTTTAGGTGCACATACACCTAAAAGCTCATTATTCAACAATGGTTACTGCACGTTTAAGAAATGGCCTGAGTTAAGGCGCCTTTCAACAAGCACTGCAATATTTTGATGCTTCTCACTTAAGCCCTTCAATTTGCCTATTGAAGCACGTGCTTCCTCAATATGAGGTACCGCTCTTTCCAACACAGCTTTACTATCGATTTGTTCTTCAGATCCATGCTCAGCTAGTCGGTCCTTAAGTCCTTGAATGATCCCTTCATATTTAGAATCTAACGCCACCCACGTATCAATGTCGATATCACCGTCGCCCAATCGTTTAGTCAGACCCATTTGAAGAATTTTCATATCCATAAGGATTTGAGCATCTAAAACTGCAAGACCAAATTTTGCCTGATTTTTAATATCATCAATACTTTGCATTATGCGATAAAAAATAGATGTACAAGAGACCGCTTCCGAGCCAAACGTGTCTTCATCAAGAATACTAGTTGATTTTGCCTGCAAGAACGCATAAATACCTGGTGCAAGCCTAGACATTGAAAATGAAATTGATGATGATGATTGAGAATTCGATTTTGCCGCTTCAGCAACCGTATTAACTACATTGCTATAAGCTTCGATAGCTTCTTTGTCCATTCCTGGCGTAGGAGACGTGGGGTCTTTTGCTGCAGCCACCGCTTTTAGGGCCGCAACAACAACATTCGCAATTTTGTCTAAACTAAATTCACTAGTGTATTCAGTTTTCATATTGAACGCGTATTCTAATTGAGTCGCGTCTGTAATCTTTGCATCCGCTAAGTGCATTTTAATATTATTGTAAAACGAGGCCTTCTCCACCTCTTCCTGTGCTAATAAACTATCTTCAAGTTTTTTTAATTGCGCTAACGCATTTTTATGACCGTCTGCGGCCGTCTCTACTTTTCCTGATGTGCATGTCATTTGAATATTCCTTAGAATTTATGATGTTAAATGAAATTCCATGGCGTAACATCATATCTTCCTTAACGCACACGTTCTTCCATTAACATGGAACATGCCATATAAATGCTTTCAGAGCAATATTTAAATAGTTTGTAAATTTTTAAGGTTCAGACTTTTTAGTTTTTATTAATATAAGGATTAAGCATGCGCTTAGAGCAATAGATCTCATTTAAATTCGGTCACCGAAAGAACATGAATCTAATGTTTAACTTTAAAATAATCTAATTAAGCAACTAAATAAGTTAGAACCGGACATATCATGTCCGAATTAGCATTTACTTATTATCTTCATGCTTGGTATTCGGATAAGGTGAATTTAAAATTCAGTATAAATAAAAACCACAAAAGCATTTTTTATAAATATATATGCTGACTAAATGGTATTGGATAAGTTAAAAAATGGAAATAGCTATTTCTATAACATCCATTAGTAATTACATTACTATTTAATAATAAGCAATTAAGTTAATTTAAAAACCCTAACAGAAAGTTGTGGCATCAACCTTAATAAGGTTACTCTAATAAAGAGTACTTACACCATTGATTTAATTTTTTGTTACTTTCTATTTATGGGCTGTAAAAAACTCAGCATCAGAAGATAACTGCAAAGCATTATTAGGATTGACTATAGGAGATGAACATTGGTTACCACACTGATAACTACACAATATTATCCGATGAATTAAATACTCACAAATAAAATAGGCCGAATATATTTAATTCTCTCACATCAGAGATGAATATATACTACATAGAAAAACAATATAAAACTTAAGTAAATTACTTTATTAGAATAAATATAAATAAATAGAAATGATGCCAGACAAAAAAACAACTATTCGACGAAATCCTTATAATTAGTTATAAATATAATTAATACAAACACATCAGTCCAACCTTAACCTGTAATCAAGACAATATCCTATGAAATTTTTGTTAACTACAACGTAAAAGCCGAACTCTTCTAAGCGCTAATCTTGGCATGAATTCGGTAACTTAATCAAACCGGAGAGAAGCCATGAACATTGTAAACAAAATTGCCATTCATTTCAAAAATTTCCTGACGAAAATAATAGTAAATTATACAGTTATTAGCGCAGTCCTAGTTATTATCCCTTCAATTTTTGGATTAATTAATTATTTTTCAAAGCCACCGCCAGATCAAAAACCTTTTATTTTAAAGAGCGACCTAAAACGAAAAGACATTATGCTAAATCTATTGGAATTGGAAAAGGCAGAAGTAGCTCTAAATGAACTTAACCAACATATGATAGATAAAGATGCCACGATTCTCAGATTTGGGATAATAGCCAATCAGAACCGTATAGAAACTGTTTTCAAAGCTATCGCAATAAATACATGGAAAAAAATTCAACGCTTAAAAAAACAAAATGACTTTCAGTCACTATATAAACGTATCACTTACGAGATAACTAAGGCTCAACTTGAATGTAACATTACTCAAGATGGTATGGCGGGTAAAAAAACACTTAATTGTTTTAATAAATTAGTCAGAGAAGAAAAGGATATGAAGCAGGTTGAATTAGCTAAACTAGATTTAGTTGAGATAGAAACCCCTAGCATCTGGGATAAAATAATTCACTATTTCAAAGACATAACTCAACAAGCTTTGATACTAGCTGCTAAGTAGATATCCCTGAATATCGTAGGCATATAGATCGGATAATTGTAGGAGCCCCTTAGGGGTACTGGGGACATCCCCATGATTATTTTCTGAGACAACGCATACTCTTAAGCGAAGGTCTGCTTATATCTAATTTTAAACAGCGGATTTAAGACAAGTGTATAACCATGATATTTGCAGATATCGGATATTTATTAGAAAACCTTTTTTAAAACATCCCTCGCAACACCTATTACTTTTGATAATGTATATTATCATAAGTAATTATATAGGAAAAATAATGCAGATTAACTCTCCCAATACTGAGTCTCCGACAACATAGGACACTAAGGACATCCCCGCTAAATGCGGCCATTACATCAGTCAAAAATTTAGGCTGTTGTCTAGCTTGAGCAAATAAAGATGATGATTTTTTTGCTCAAGCTAGGCGAGACATTATTGGTTACTACAGCTAGATTATGCCGCATCTGCATAATTCTGGTTTGGCTCCGATGTAGCGGAAGAAAAACATTGGATTGGATAAACACTGTGGCCAAAAAAACTTGACCACTACAAACCGAGATATATTTATCCCTTCTTTAACGAATCTTATCCATTATTGGTGTGATCTCATCCACAGAATTCCCTGCTATATCAATATACTGACCTTCAGCCATTTGGATAAAATTTTGCCAATTTGCATCTGTAACGGTTGCCCCACCTTTCCAGACCAAACTAATACGAATACTTCTAAATGGACTTTTTTCACCTATACCTAGTTGTGAACCTCTTAGATTGTCAGTTTTAAAGCCTTTAGGATTCATAATTAGCACATGAAGCTGCTTGGTTCCATTTTCTAGATCTGTAACACTCGAACTAATCTGAACATTGGGATCATGCGAAAATGGCACTGCTTTCACGCCGAAATCAAAGTTCGTTGCATTATAAATAAATTTGAAGCTTCCACCTGCTAACTCTACGGATGGAATCCCGTTGGGTTTAACAAGTATTTGTGATAATGGCTCTAGAGCTGTCACAGGGTCAAAGGTTATAGCTGACATTTTCAAATCATTTATAACGCCTTCACCAGGTAATATTTCAATTGCAATGGATGAAAGATTGCCATCTGACCATGCAAAAGAATAAGGTCCTATAGGTACAAAAGGTATTAATTGATCTGCAGAAGTTACAGAAATTGTAGCGGAGCCTGCCGCCAATAAAGGAAGACTGCCCGTATCTGGATCAACTAAATCGATAATAGCCATCCATTGTCCTGTTAACGGGGCATGGTAACTTTCCCAGTCATATTGAAGCGCATTGTCTATTTGATTCGTTCCTACAATAAATCTGCTCGTATTATCTGCATAGGTACGAAAAAGTTTCCTTAGCTTTATGGGATAAGTATTACTATTTGCATCAGTAATGCTCACACTTATATCTTCCTTTTTAAGGATTTCTACTAGCGCATTACCTTCATCAGTAGAACCTAGGGCTATAGTGACAGTATCACCTGTACGTGCATAACTCGACATTGCCTGCCAACTAGCACAGCCTGTAAAGTGTATAGCTGCATATCCCAGCAGTAAAAGCTTAATTAGCTTGTTTACATGAATTTTCATTTATTGACCCTCCAGCAATCGTTGCTGTAATAATAATATGTCTGAAATTGTGACAACCCCATCAGGGTTGCCTTGTGGATAAAGATCGCCTAATGCTATTTGTTCTTGAGTAAGCGTTATTTCACCCAATAAATAACGCTGTGCTAGTAGTACATCAGATAAACCAATAACACCGTCAATGCTTACATCACCTGCGATTGAGTCCACTGTTAAAATAAAACTCTGAGATAAAGATAAAGAGCCATCTAAGACGGGTCTTATGGTGACTTCATGTGTGGCTATATCGACAATGCTTGGAGTCCATTCGAGCGCGACTTCCCCGTTATTTGTTACTAGAGATAGTCCTAATGGCGCAGAATCTAATATAAATGTAGTTCCAAGTTTATTACCTTGTAATACATATTGATACGTTACGCCCACATTAGCTACCGTAATGGGTAGCGATGAAATAGCTGCAGGGAAATCTGTGATATCGGTTGGCTTTGTTCCAACAGAAATTTCGTCACCATCTTCGACACCGTCGCCATCTGAGTCACGGACTTGAGCTAAAGTCCCGTAAGTACGTTCTTGAGTATTGAGTAAACCATCACCATCACTGTCTATAGTGGCATCACTGTTATCAGTTGGATTTAGGAAATTGTCTATTTCCCAGTCATCTGGCAATAAGTCACCGTCACTATCAATAAAGGTTGATGGCTGAGCAAGCACAGACTGTTGGATTAATAAAACATCCGACAATGTTATTTGCCCGTCACCTACGACAGGATATAAATCCCCTCTAGCAATAGCAGAAGCGTCTAGTAATTGCTCACCTAACACATGACGTTGGGCAACAAGCGCATCTTTGATATTCAGTATGCCATCACCGTTTACATCACCATCGGCTGTTGTTGCAGAAGTCACTGTCCAGTTAAATGTTATGGACGACTGATCTGAGCCATCATCTACAGTTACAGTAACTACATGAATACCGGTAGATCCCATTGCAATAGTGCCATTAACTATTCCATCAGCACTATTTATAGTTAACCCTGAAGGCAAACCGACAGCACTATAAACAAGAGTATCGCCATCTAAATCAGTAGCTAGTATTGATAAGCTTGGGCTGTCACCTTCAATATTACTTTGATCCCCTGGGTTAGTTACCAGAGGCACATCATTAACATTTAGAACCGTCAAATTAACCGTTCCAATATCTATACCTGACACTATTCCAAGGCCTTCACTTGAAATTGTATAGCTAAAAGTATCGACACCATTGAAGTTGGCATTGGGTGAATAGGTAATTGAGCTGTCACCATTGATAGCAACTGATCCATTAACTCCTTGTGTGACATCTATAAGTGTAATTATGTCACCATCATCATCATAATCATTGTTCAATACATTAATAATAATAGAGCTGTCTTCATTAAGCGTTTCTGAATCTACAACAGCTACAGGTGCTTGATTTGTGTTTTGAACCACAATTTCAATCACGATAATACTGGTGTTAAACCCATCACTTACAGAAATTGCGACGCTGTAAGTACCTGCAGCTGAATAATCAAGAGAACCACTAATTAAACCAGTAACAGAATTGATAACTATACCCGGGGGTAAACCTGTGGCTGAATAACTCAGTACTGTTCCTTCAGCATCATTAGCACTAATGGGTATACTGACAAGTCCGCCTTCAGAAGTTGTCTGTACAAGTACTGGGGTAATCAAAGGCGAGTCATTTACATTATTAATGATTACGTTAACAGTCGCTGTCGCAGTGAGCGCTCCATCCGATACAGTATAGGTAAATGAATCAGATCCACTAAATTCAGCATCAGGAGTGTAGTCAATACTGTAGTCTAAGGTGACAGTGACTGTTCCATTAGTAGGTGTCGTAGTTGAAGTAACAGTAAGAAAATCATTATTTATATCACTATCATTAGCTAACACATTAATAGATATAACCTGATCTTCCTGTATCGTAACTGAATCGTTAACTGCAACTGGAGCTTGATTGTTACTTGTCACTACCCAATTGAATGTTTCAGTAACAATTTTTCCCGCAGCTTCGTCTGCTACCCCAAACGTTACGCTGTAAAAGCCCTGAGCAGAATAATCTATCGTACCAGAAATTAAACCCGTATTAACATCAATTGAAAGTCCAACAGGAAGATTATTTATGACATAACGTAATGGGTCATTCTCAACATCTGTCGCTACAATTTGTAGGCCTACAACTACATCTCCTGCAGCATTACTTTGATCAGCTGGTTTTATTACACTAGGAACTTGATTATTATCTAAAACATTAATACTAAAGCTAATAGATAATGGCGTGAATAATGGTGTTGAACCGCCCAGACATAAAGATGCATTGTCACCCAGTTGCATGTCAATCGCATAAGTACCCGCATCACTATAACCCGGCGTGAGTGTTAGCGAAGCTGTACCATCTCCATTGTCTGTTAATGTCGCAAACGAAGGTAAAGCCTGTACCTCTTGGTAACAAAGAGCTGCCGACACACCACTAGCCGTTAATGGAATGACCAAATTATCACCTTCAGATAAAGTCTGATCGGCTATCGTCGTAACCACAAGTCCTGTAGCCGGCTCTATTCTCCATAAGAAATAAGAACTCACTGTATAACTGCCATCGCTAACAGATATACGTGGAATATAATCACCAGCACTGGCCGCATTCACTGCGCCTGAAATCAAACCCGATGCTGAATTAACGCCGAGCCCCGGTGGTAATGTTGATGCGCCATAAGTAAAGGTCTCACCGGCATCAGCACCCGTTGCTAAAATCGGCAAACCAATCGCTTCACCTTCCTGACTAATACGCGGTCCAGGATTGGTTATTACGGGTAAAGAATTAACATGAATGGAAGCATTACCATTTGCAGAATTTCCAACACTGTCATTAATACTGTAAGTAAAGTCATAATTACCAGCAATACTCGGTACCCCACCTATTTCACCCGTTGATGCATTGAGACTTAAGCCGGAAGGTAATGCACCCGATGTAATGCTGTAAGTATAAGGCGTTAGCCCACCAATCGGTTTAGGTAGAACTCCATGATAGGCGGCATTAGTAATTGCAGCTTCCCACCCAAATGCAATGCTGTCGTGATCTTTGGCGGTTATTGCATTTTCCTGAACCGGATTCATTGTAATAAGGTAAGCCGTAGCAGGATCACTTGGCAGTGTAAAATATGGCGTCTTATCTAATGTTTCTATAACAGCGCCCCCAGAAGAAATGGTTACCGTCGTCACATTTAATGATGAAATCTGATTCGCAATATCCATGCCTCGAATAACTCGACCAAATACCGTCGCTTGCTGACCATCGAAGAATCCTGAATTATCAGCTAGGTTAATCGCCCAACGACTACTTGCACTATTTGGATCAGATGGATTGAGTGCTTCCATAGCAAGCGTGCCGGCTACATTGGATAAGTTAAACTCACTTACAATGGATGGATCCTGTGGCACGATAGATAACCCACCATTAAAGGCATAAAGCCCTCCACGAATTCTTTGACCTGGATACACTTGATCAATAAATGAATTTACATAATCACCATCATTCACATATTTAAGGAAATTGGCCACTGTATTTGGCGCAATATCACCATACAACTCAACTTCAATAACACCTAACGGTGTGGATATTTTAGCCGCATGAGTCGCTTCACTTTTATCATAAATAATCGCCAGCGCTGATTGATCAGCGGTAATACCTTGTGCATCGATAGCCACAATAGAAATGGATTGTTGCACAAGTGGGATTTCTCGAGTCGCCACATTTGCATCTGGTGTTATGGTTATTACAGCCGTACCATCACCATTATCCGTAAATGCAATATAAGAAGGCAATGGGGTGGCTCCACTAACGACTAATGCAACTGCACCACCATCAGGGTCTGAAGCTGAGATATTAATCGTATATGTATCATCCTCATGCACCCAATGAATACCAATCGGATCCATTACTGGCGCACGATTCACATCTTCAATATTCCAGGCAAAAGAAATGGATGTATTTAAGGTGCCATCAGATGCCGTTACAGTGATATTATAATTTGTATTCGCGTCATAACTAATATTGCCTCGAATCACACCATCCGCATCTAACGATAAGCCTGCAGGCAGAGCACCAGCGGTCACTGTTAAACTCATAGCTTGGCCATCAAGTTCAACCGCATTGAGATCAAGTACAATTGCATCGCCTTCGCGATTAGACTGATCGCCTGGGCTAACCATTACAGGTGCACGCTCAGTATTATTAATCGTCCAGTTAAAGGTACGACTAATAGAAGTGTGATCATCCGTTACAGAAACAATGATACCGGTGTAGTTACCTACAGATTGATACCCCAAAACGCCACTGATAATACCCGTTGCTGAATTCAGTTCTAGATCCGTTGGCAGTCCGCTGGCACTGTATGTCAGTACATCATTATCTACATCAGATACACCCATGTCTAAAGATACATCCGTACCTTCGTCATTTATTTGATTTCCAGGCCAGCTGAATTGTGGTGCCGTATTAATAGTAATTTGCGCAGTACGCTTAACCGACACACCACTTGAGTCCGTAACACTGTAACTAAAATTATAAGTACCAGCGACGTTGCTGGTACCGGTTATTGCACCGGTACTGGTATTAAGTGTTAACCCTGTAGGTAAACCACCGCTCAAAATAGCCCAGGTATAAGAACCATTACCTGCAAAAGCTTGCAGTGTGTCAGTAAACGCAGCTCCATAAGTGGCAACAAAATTATAAGATGCGGTAACACCTTCGATACTTTGTCCATTGCCCGTAGCGTATTGACGACTGTCTGCAACAGTAATACTGGTGCCTAGATAAGTTTCAACACCATCAGGCAGCCCATCACCATCAGTATCGCTTAAAGTTGCCGTTGGCAAAGTTGCTAAAGACATCGCGGTTGATAAAGCATCACCTTGCCAACTTCCATCAGCCGATTGATTGTTAATCAGGTAATCTTGCGCAGCGGTCAAAGAAGCATCACTAGGACGCACTATTTGAATAACGTTATAAGCTAAAGCTGTTTCAAGCACAGTAACGGCATTATCGCCAAAGCCACCGGCACTTTGTTTTGTAAGCAACCAGTCAATCCCGTTACTCACTACCGTGTTTAAGTTATAAGTAACACCGCCGCAGTTAATGTTGCCATAAAGCAAGGAAAAAGCGTTCACTTCAAGCAAGTTAAGAACAGTGGGCACAATGGCACTGCCAAATGATGAAGCCAGTGTCACATCGGACTCATTATAAGACCAGCTGCCATTCGTCGCGGCCGTGCCACCGCTTTTTTGTGAAGATAAAATGGTACAAAGACCTGATAATAACCGTGACCGCTCTAGTAAATAGGTGGCGTGATCTGAACGAACTGCACTCATCGCAAGTGGGGTATCCGGAAAACTAGTTTCATAATTAGCATAAGCGCCCCAAGCATTTTTACTGTTGCGCAAAGATAACAATTTATTAATAAGTGACTGCGTATCCATGCCGGCATCAGATAAGCCTAGAACTTGATGCGCAATGGCGTCCGTACTGTGGCCTTCAGCATTACTTAACCAAGATAAACCGCGAGCATAAGCATAACTCGTCACCCCGGCATTTTTAAGCGCCAACAAAGCATGGTAAGTCGTTTGCACTATTGAGCCATCAGCAGAATACCAACTGCCGTCTCGTTGTTGATTGTCCAGTAACCAGGCAATGGAGTGATTGCGTGCATCATTAATTTGGGTAGGTGTAGCCGCAAAGGATGGGGCAATAAATATCAACCACAGTAGAACCACCCCTAGCAACGGAAGCATACCAATATTTAAACCCTGTCCAACTCTTTTATTCATTTTTTATTACAACCCTGTAAAAAGCTTTATACTATTTGCTTTTTATTATGCTTAGCTATATTAGAAACAATCGTGCTCTGAGTCTTCCTCAATTAATTTTCATATTTTTCAATCTTTGATAAATAAATATAAATATAAATAAAAAAGCCCGCTCATTATTGAGTGGGCTTTTTAAATAGCTCTGTCACTTTAGTATCAACTTGTAACCAGCTACGAAGTTTCGTTTTTAAAAACTGCTTTATCTCTTCTAAAGCTAGAAGATTGTAATCAGAAACACTAAATTCCATTACAATATCGTCAACCAAGACATAGCTATTACAGCTTGCTGTTTGGTCATCTTTAGGACCTGATAAAAGGCAATGTGAAATCCAAAAATCTAACGGTTCATTTGGTACAGTTTTATTTTCATCTGGAGTTTGAGACAAATAAGCCCATGAATAAGGATATTCAATCTCCCGATATACCTTAAACCAACCATATTTTTCATCTAACTCTACACGTCGCTTTTTATATGATCCTTTGCTATACCATAAATCTTCTAGTTGACCATATTGTGGATTATGATAACGCTGCACTTCTTCTGGAGTTAATACCATTAACAGCACTTCAATATCATCACGGTATTTATTTTTATCTGTAAATTTATAGGTAGGAATACTTTCTTTGACCTCTTGATCTTTAAATAAAATAAGCGCTGAAGAAGATCCTTCATCTAAGCCAGGCAACCATCGCAACCAGAAAGGTACGGCTTTAGTCATTGCATTTTTTTCTGGTATATGGAATGTGTAATGCCCAAGTTTTAGCTTTTCAACAGCTTCATGTTCCTCTGCCTGACTATTCTCACAACCAACTATTAAGCTGATAAAAACCATAGAAAGTGTAACTCGAAAAAATATTATAAATGAATTTTTCATAACTATTCCCAATCGCATCCCCAGCACCATACAGGCCTTGTCCAACTGGCTTCACCAACTGAGCCAGTAAACGGTGTACCACCAAAAGTTGTAGGCGGCAAATTATATCTCCTGAACACTCTATGGTGATACTCAGCAACCTGCTCTGGATTCAACAGCCCTACAACGCCACTTTTATCACGATCAACAGTATTAACATGAGCATTCATCAAGTCTAAACGAACTTGTTTAACATCCTGATTACCACTTCCATAAACACGGTCATAAGCCGTTAATCGATTATTAATACTTGTACCACCAATTAAATAATCAACAGGGTTATTAGAAGGATTTAATGAACCAAGACCCGCCTTTGCGACGGGGTCACCTATTAAATTCCTCGACTCCCAGAATTCCTGAGCCATGCCGAGTGATGCAAACTTACGCTGTTGATCTGTAATAGCATATTTATTCGTGGAAGTAACATTGGAAAGACTTTGTGAACCAGAAGAAATAATAGAGCTTGAGTTGCCACCAAAACTTGCATTCAAACTCGTCAAACTGGAACTGGTATCGTAGTAACTACTTGAACTCGAATAGTCATTCGAAAAACTCATATCAAAAACAGACGTGCCCTGCGGATCAACGTAATTAACCGGACTATTTATCGCGTAAGCATACCGATTAATCCCATCAATAAACCCTTTAGGATCTCTCTGAGTAAAACGCCCCACACTAGGATCGTAGTATCTCGCTCGATAATAAATTAAACCGGTGTTATCAGGTTCACGACCGGTGTAACCATACTGCGGTATATCTCCCGTACTACTCGTTGTATTACCCCATGCATCATAACGAGCCGAGCCGGTGGACTCCCCAGCAGCATTACTCATAGCGACAACGGAACCCAGACCATCTTGATGATAATAACCCGCTGTAGAATTATCTGAGTCTTCTCGAATCAATGGATCATCCCAAGCAGGCCCATGCGTATAAAGCGCAATAGCTTGTTTCCAGTTATCGTCGTATTCGGCAACAATATCAGGGCCGGCGTAACGGTAACGTTTTGTATCGGTGCCCACCTGTTTTTCTATGCGTCGGTTTTGAACATCGTATTGATAATTTTCTGTGGGGTTACCGGTCTTGCTTACTTGTACTGTACGATCCAGAGCATCGTAGGTAAGATCTGTTATTACATCACCTGCACAATTACTTGTGTTACGAATAACAATTCCATTTTCACATTTTTTTGTTAGGTTGCCATTATCATCATAAACAAAACCGACCAGTAAACTTCCTGCTGTTGTATTCTGTCTTATTTCAGTGAGTTGATTGGCATCATCATAAACATAAGCAACTGTGGTGTTAGTACCTTGATAATTTGTTTTACTCTTACGATTACCTATTGCATCGTAGCTATAACTTTCAATTAAAGTATCGGCATTAGCGCGATCTTTAATTTGTGTGAGGCGCCCCAGTGAATCATATTCATACTTATAAGAAACTGGAATACCCGTAATGGATTCCAGATGCGTATCCATCTGGCCCAGATTGTTATAGGTGTAGTCATGCTGACTGAGGATGGTTTCGTTATTAGAGCGATTGACCACCTGCTTGATGCTGTTGTCTTCATTGTAGGTGTAACGTGTATTCACACCGTTGGGGAACCATTTTTCTTTGAGTCGGCCCCCAGCATCGCGCATGAAACTCACTAGGTCATCATTGGCGGCCCATATTCCGCTTAAACGGCCCACTGCGTCATACAGGTAGTTAGTGCGATTACCCTCGCCATCGATCATGGCATTGAGCATGCCTCCTGCTGAGTATTCATATTGAATACGTTTTCCTGCACGGCTGTCAGTGATGGCTACGACTCGATGCGCTTTGTTATAGTGATAGCTATAACTGGCTTCAGGTGCAACAACTTTGGTGATTAAACCAAGGGCATTGTAAGTATTGCTGGTAATATGAGGTGATGAATCAGATGCCGATTTTCGAACTGTCTGAGTATCCAGTCGGCCGCCATAAAAATATGTGCGATCGATAATCTGATTTTTTGGATCGATAATTTTAGTCACATTACCGTGTTGATCATATTCATAAGACCAAACTTTATTACGGCCATCGGTAATCGTTAACTTTTGACCAAAATCATCGTAACCAGCCTGCTCCTGTTTCACAAGCACATCACTGGCTGGGGTTACGCCGCCAATGTCTGTATAACCTGCATCTGTATCTGTTAAATTGCCAAGTTTGTCATAAGTATAGCGTGTAACGGGGCGAACAAGGCCTAGCAATGGATCAGTAAATGCTGGCCCCACTACTCGATAGGCACGATTAAGTGTATCGTAGTCGGTTTGAGTGACGCGTCCTAGATTATCGGTTACGGTAATTACATTGCCGTTAGCATCGTAATTAAATTCTGTGTAACGCTCTGCTGCATCGACTTGTCGTTTTAATCGACCGTCTTTTTCTGGGCCATAATATTCAAAGGTGGTGCTGCTGCCGTTAGGATCTGTGACTTTTCGAGTGCGGCCTTTTGCATCAAACTCTTTTTTTACATCATTACCTTCTTCATCGTAGGCTCTGATGGCGCGGTTATTTTCATCGTAGGTCATATTGACTGAATAACCGTCAGGATTGGTTACTTTGGTGACATTACCTGCCGCATCATATTGGTAGTAACTTGTAAAGCCACCAGCATTAGTGGTAGTGGCTGCTCGATCAACATCATCGTAAGTGGTGAGTGATTCATCCATAAGTTGGATAACACCATCACCTCGATCCATTGATAACCATTTACGAATAATGTTTCCGTTTGCATCATAAGCCGTGTCGCGCATATTACCGACTGCATCGGTTGCTTTTATTACACGATCTACTTCATCGTACTGTCGATCTATAGCGTACCAATTATCACTAACACCGTTTATTAATCGACCAAAATTATCAAAGGTGCTGTTAGCAGTAACACATTCTGTAGCACTCGAAATAATATTATCGCCATCACGATCACCACACTCGGTAGTAATAACAGCATTTAACCCAACGACACCATTAACGGTATCGTTATAACCATAATCCAATGCGGGGCCTTGCTGTGTTGCAAAGTTTCTAATTTGTTTTACTTGTGTGACATTGCCGTAGGCATCGTAGTTTGATTTAGTCCAGGAAAGAACTTGTGCTTCTACTGGCGCATATAAAGACGGATCAGTAGCGGCACCAATAGAGTCGTTTGCTGATTTATTTAAAATAATGATATCCGTAGTATTACCTTTAGCATCAAACTTATAAAGTGTGTAATTACCATTAGGATCCTTCACTTTACCCGCCTGATAATAAGCATTGAAATGACTGTTTACTGTCGTTGTACCTGATGGATACGTAATTGTCGTGACATTACCGTTTGCATCGTATGAGTATTGTGTTTCATAACCCAGCGCATCAACCGAACGAGAACGATTCATCGGTTTCGTTTCATCTTCATAGTAGTAAACATTTTGCGTGCCATTATTTTCGACTACTTTTGTTGGATTACCTTTTGAGTCAAAGAAATACTTTTGTGTAAAGCCGCGCTCATTAACCGTGGTAGCTTCGCGACGGTAATCATTATAAGTAAAGGTCATGGTTTCACCTTTACTATTGAAATGTCTGAAAACGCGGCCATTAGTATAATATTCAAACGTCATGTTGTTACCACGAGGCAAATTATAACGTTGCATGACGTGATTTAAATTTTCACCATCTGCAGTTGAATAATAATCGTAAGTGACAGGTGTGTTTTTACCTGCAACAACAAGAGGACTGCGATACTCAATTAGGTTGCCATTGGCATCGTATTTATATTCATAACGACGTGATGTCCAGCTCTCATCAATTGAATCAATGCGATCATCTGATCCAACTGAATAACCAAAAATTAATTGACGACCTAAGTCATCTGTTACTGTTGAAAGGCGGTTGCCACTGTAAGCTAAATTAATTGAATTGCCATTACTATCATTTATACTGACTAATCTTGCTTTTTGATCCACAGTTCCGGCCATATTTTCAAATGTATATATAGTCCCATTTTTCTCACGAAGCGTGTAACGACCATTAGCAATACGATTAAGCTGGAAATAAAATCCGTCTGGATTCGTAAATCCAGAGTCAATGTTTACACCAGACGAATTACCTGATACTTCGATAAATTTTTGCGCACCAGAACCATCAAACCAGGTAACTGATGAAGTTACTCCATCATTATCAGAACCGTCTTCATCTACTTCATAATTTGAATCATCATCATTAAATTTAAGATAGTGATTTAGGCTGTGCGTCCATCCATAACCTAACGGGGCATCAGGTGCCACTGGCCCATTGGCTACCATACTGTTATAAGTTCGTTCAAATACGATTGGAAATCCACCTCTTCCTTTAATCGTAATATCTCGCTCTATATGGTACATGTTGCCTGTAACCATATTCACTGGGTCACCAGCAAGGGTTGTAAAAGTAGAACTACCATAGTTTATTGCTGATGATAACAATGAGGGTGCCGTGGATAGATTGTAGTTGGCATAATCACTCTGATACCAAGTCGGCAAGCTCCAGCCGGTATTAGTATCCATAAATGTACTTGAACTATCAAAAAAGGGATCAGACCAAGAACTGTCAGCCCAGTAATCGATTGGCTCCCAAACAGTATAACCACCTGCATATTGGCCAATGATAAAGGATGCAGTGTTATCAGTTGTGGCCACATATACCTGCCCCTTCCAATTGCCATAATCTATTAAACTACGAGGCATCGTTATTGTAGAGCCAGAATCAACTAAACTTTGTATTGAGTTAACCGAAGTATCTGAATAGTTCAAACTTGCATCTAAATTATTTGTAAGTTTAGATTTCTCTATTTCTATATTTGACTGATCAAGCGTTAAAACTTCTATATTCTGATCATTAGCATATTGCAAACCTCGAACAGTACTAACTGCGTCCATGCGCGCATTTTCCTGCCAGATATAGGATTCATAAGCAGATAAAGCATATCCTGTTAAGTGAAAAGCTTTGATATTAGACAAACCTGTCTCAATATCTACTGCTGCTGATACAGCTCCTGGTACGTCAATAAGAAAACCAGTACTTGTAACACCGTAAGATAAATCAAACAAATAAGAAATAGTTGAGGCGCTTGATGTTATGCCAATATGATTACCACTATCTCCCGTAGTGCCATGTTGCTTACCGATTTTTTTACCCGCATCGGTTATGTACCTCATATATTTTAAACCCACTAGGTGGAGAAACTCACCTATTGTTTCCTCTTTATTCATAGATGGATCTGCAACTGATCTTACTGATGCCAACAGTTTTGCAGAACGCTGCTCTAATAAACGATCAGACGCCTGAAATGAATAAGCCTGTAATGCATGGTACTCATCTTCATGAATCGAATCATATTCAACACTATTTATTACTTTCTCTACAGAGGTGTCCTCACCTAACACTACCTCAATATTTAATCCTCTACTTTGAAGTGGATAAACATCATCTACAACACCCCACTCTGTATGTGATTTTTGTTCAGATTCAGAGTAAAAAAGATATGCACCTCTTTTATGCCTCCCATAACATAAGGCAATTCCTGGAATAACCGGCATATCCTGTTTAATACCCTCGATATTTATAACCGGCACCTTCCTGTTTTTACACACCCAAGCACTTCTTGAAATAGTATTTGAATAAGGAGTATTCATGTATAAATAATCGCTTTCAGCCTTACTAATTTCTAAATAAGAATCAGCAAAAGAAAGGGTCACTCTTTTCAAACTAATTTCTGGCATCGGCAAAGATATGGTAGAGTAATGTTCTGCCAGCGCTGCTTGAATAAAATCGAGAGAGAAGTCAATATTAGGATCTATTGCTAAAATTTCTGCCTCAGTATACGTAGCTACCATTTTTTCTAAAGATATACGCATGCTGAGTCTATGCTCAGCTGGTAACACCGATGTTTCTGCACTAGTCGATAAGCCCCAAGGCAAAAATTCAATTACATCATATGGAAGAGAAGCAGGAAGCACATCAACTTTTTTAGGAATGATGTTCCCTACATAAGGGACATCATCAATTGAATTGTTTGAATAATTTGGAGCTAACGATTTTATATGGTCCCGTACCTGGTCATCATAAAATTCAGTAGGAAGATCCTGATTTCTAGTTGATAAATATGTCTCATAGTCAAAATCGAGATTGATTTTTATACCATCTTGGTACTCTATGTTTTTGAAACTGGGATCTAACGGTATCCATCTATGTCCTGTGTTATCAAAGGCTGAGCCACGATAATTCCCATAAGGAACACATGTTTCTACCCAAACATGCTCTACAGCAAGTGTAGTTGTATTCGCCCATACACCTTGATGACCTCCTGTTTTTAATTTTGCTCTAGCTGCAGCATTAGATTTTACACCCAACCAATCTAAGGCCCTCTGATCAGAATTTTTGAATCTAATACGTCCTTTAATGTATCTTGCAGGTATACGAGATGCGCGTAGCAACGCAATCAGTAAAGAGGACTGATCCGTTTCATTCCCAGCGCCACTTATTAGCGTAGCTTGAGAACCTTTTAAAGATCCGTAATAATTTTCATATCTAATATTATTGGTAACATAGGCAAATATCGCTGCTGGTGAATATTGCAACTCTCTTGCAAGTTCTATTATTTCTGGTGTAAATTTTACATCAATAGTCTCCTCCATATCTGCAGCAAGATAGTTACATTGACTTGCCTCAGAAGGTACTGCATTCGGTTCTGCCAACATAACATCTCCCAATGATGCATACATGACAGGCGCTATAGGATAACCATCAGATAAATATTTCGGTATAGGCACTGATTTTTTAAAAGTCCTTTCAGGTATAACTTCGTTTGGATCAAACTCACCAGGATCGACTTGTCTAAAGGTAGGGATTGGGCGAGCAATCGAATTCAAATGATTTGAGTCGAGGTAATTAACACCTGGAAATACACCGAGTGGGTGATTTTTTTTGTTTTTCTGAGTAGAGAATATTTTTTTTATTTTTTTTATTTTAGCCTTTTTGACATCATCCAAAGATCCAAAACCATAATCATGATATTTATCCCTAAAAACCCCTATTTTATTCCTTAAATTGAGAGCATCTTTTGCTTTGCTTATTTCATCTAAATCCGCAGATACACTATTAAATCTATCTATTATATTTGAACGAACATTCTTAAGTTTCTCTAATTTTAGCTGTTTACCATCACCATCAAGTAATGAAATCTTCTCATCGATATGTTTTAACGCATATTCACGTAGTGATATCCATTCATTTAACTTCGCATCAACCTGCATCCGCTTTCCAGCGGTTAATAACTGATCTTTTGATGATTTAGAAATGTCATTAATTAATTTATTTGTTTCTAATAACTTCTTTTTTAAAACAAAAGGCAATGGATCTCGATTTCCCTTTATTCTTCTTTTTATTAATTTATCAAAAACTTCGTTTGAAATTGGAGCAACATCAACATGACTCGCCGCTATCGAACTAGTCGACCCCAACAAACTAGCAATAAAAATAGCCACCATAAAAAATGGCAAAAAAACATTATACATATTATTATATATCATAATTTATAAGCAAAAAAGACAACCAATTTATTCAAAAAAATAACTTGGCCCATAAAGTATTTCAGTTAGTTATCAATTACTCAGCTTTTTTATATCAACGCTGCTTATAATCGCATCAATAACCATAACATTAGGACCACTAAGGTCTATAGGTTTTCTTTTCTTAAATTTATCAAACTTTTTAGCAAGAACATTTTTTGATAACCCGCTTTTCTGGCCTTTATTCTGAATAGTTGTAGACGGTTTAAAACTGAATTCTGATTTATAATGCGATTTTAATTCGAGCGGATAAGCTGATTTATTATCAACCAAACCATCTTGAGCGTTGACATTTAAAGCAAACAAAAAACACGCACATGCCATACTGCAAGTGATTCCCTTTATATTACACATAATAACCCTTGCTTTTATTCATACACTTTATCCTTAAATATCATTTCAGAACGCATGTCTACCTATTTATTTAACATCACTAAGTAGCCGTCAGTCTTTAACATATAAACAACAGAAGATCTAACGATAGAACTAGATTTAATTAAATATTGAGCCCATACAAGAAATTTAACCCTCTAAATATTGGTATTGACTCTTAAATTACATTTCTCAATATCAAGCACGATTCATACCAGTTGCCTATGCGATTGTTTTTATTAAGATTAATAAATTAACACGTGCCGATCACACTCCTAACTGTAAAGAATATCGTCCTATAAATAGGTATAAAAATTTGTCTCACAGAAAAATTACTAAGCATAATCAGAAAATATTCGTAAATGCCTCCCCATTCTAATATTTGTTTTCCATTACTATTCCTTAACGAGCACCCAATCATATGAGAGGCTATATCTCAATGTTTCTTATATAATTACCGGCTAACTGTATAGGCTTTGTTACCGAGTCCTATTGTTTCAGTGATATGCGTCACTTGTGAAAGTTTCGCAGGGTCGCCAGGATCAATAGCACGAGTTAATTCAAAATCAGTATCTATTATCCAAGTTGTGGTTAAATCAAGTTCCTTTTCGGTATAACTTATAAATGTGCTGCTTGAAACTTCGCTATTCGTATAGTGTAGTAGTACAGGTGTTCTTACAGTCTTGACTATTTTTATAGACGTTTTTGGAGGAACACGATACCAGCCATTAATAGGGAATATTTCTTGAGCTAATGAATTATTAAATACAGATATACTTTGTGTCATCATGGCTGAATTAACGGGTATATTAGTTGATTCATTTCGTGGATAGCCTTCTTGCATTTGATATGCATATCTTAATCTAGATTCCCAATCTAAATTAGAACCATAATAAGGGTTAGTGGCAGCAGTTGAGCAGCTGCCACCGGTAAACCCATTGTTCACTCCTCCTGCGTATCCGGTTATGAGTACAGAGTTATTTTGAACCGTTTGATATGCAGTTGCTGTGTTGAATAGACCAAAATATGTAACTGTCTGATAACCAGTGGTGCCTATAGTGCTTGTAGTACATAGGTCTGCATATGTTTTTGCAACCCATGCAGTAGCCGCAGATGCGGGCGGATTATCCAAAAAAAAATCCGTGTAGGAACCATTCGTTATAGTCGTGGCGGCAATGGCTGCACCTTGCCCATTATAAACAATTGCGGGCATCTCCCAGATGCCACTTCCACCAGAAAATTTAAATCTTTGTTCATTGGTTGTGACTAAACGTGCTTTATTTTTTCTAACTTTACTTTCATATGTATGTGCAACACTGTGATTTTGTGCATCATTCATTGATATATAGTAAGCCGTGTTTGATGGATTATCTAAGGTGTATTCAACATTAACCAACTGTCCATCAATATTAGTTCTATTAGGAAAGCTGGTTCCTGTAAAAAGTACCTCGTTACCCATTTTACTTGAGACTGTTACGGCTGGTATCAGCACATCAACATTAAATTTCCATGTGCTCTCTCTGAAATTACCTGCTTTGTCTACAACTCGAATCGTTATTATGTGATCTTCATCCGTTGTTGTTTGATACCAGTCTTCACCTAGGTATTCAGTGACAATAGGTAGATAATGAATATTATTAATTGGACTAGGTAGTGACGCCCAATCAACTTTATCTACGCCTCCCTTGCTATATTTATATTCAATATCCAGCGTTTCTTTTGATGTGAATACTCCAGCGCCTTGTGGGTCATCTGCACTAAAACTTAATAATAAATAACCATTAAATTGTAAATTTGGGCTTATAGCCGTTCCATTCAAACTAATGTTGTCTGTACTTATACATGCGGGATTATTAAAAGCAGACGTATTATCGAATAATCCAGATGTGCATAAGTTTAACTGCCCCTGAAATGTACTGAATGTAGTGCTTGTAGGATTTACAGTGATCGAGGGTGTAATTAGATCTACATCGATTACAACTGTATTAACACCAACATTAGTCGCTGTGTCAGTAATGATTAATTCAATTTCATTTGACCCTGAATCCAAAACAATATCTGCCGACCAGGTTAGGTTATCTGCATTGATAACAGCCGGTGTCCCACCAACCGTAATGCTTGATGCAGGCGCACCGTTTAATTGATAAGTCCCCGTTGCACTATAGGCTCTTGTATTAACAAGTGTCTGACTTGTTAGCGAAACCGTAGAGGCGGTGTTGACGACTTGATATGTAAATGTACGCGTGCTTTCATTATCTAGCGCATCTTTCGCTATGACCGTGACGCTGAGTGTGCCATCAGAATAACCGAGTGTGTTTATACTCAACATCGGATTATTAATTTGGCCCATAGAAACAAAGCTACCGTTAATTCTATATTCAACACTGTTAATACCTAATGGATCGGTAATCTCAAATCCAATATCCACAATGCCTTTTAAATAACTTCCTTCTTGCGTCGTCGTGGTAATGACAGGCCCCGTTTGGTCAACCGGTTTTGGTGTTTCATCAGGAAACATGGAGTCGGTTGATAACGCGATGCCATTTGCAAATTGTAAAAATTGACCGACATCTAGCCCAGTTACATTACGCTCACTGCTCATCATAACTAAAATATGTTGCGGTATGTCCAGACGATATGCATCTGTATTTAGAAGGACACTGCCGAGGGCTAATTGTCCTACATTAGATGAGCCGTTTATATAGCCCATACCATTGAGTAAACCGTCTGCAGAAATATCCTGACAAGCAACCTGTAGAAAATACATTGAACTGTTTTGGTTGAAGCGGTGCGGCGTCACGCCGTTCTCTTGCGATATTGCGGCGGTATATGAAGAGATGCCCGCGAGTAAAGCGCCAAATCTTAATTCGTCAGTGACTTCAAAATTAGCATTCTCAGGGTCGGTAATATTTTTGGGGTATGTTCCAATAACATCAACACCTACCAGTCCTGAAAAGGCGCTCGTTGCTTCTATGATAGCGTTTTGTGCATTCGCACCCTGCTTGACTTTGAAATCAGCCAGGCAACTGGCCAGATGTGAATATGGGTTTACTTGAACATTGATGTCTTTATCTTGTTCAAATTGAATTAAAGAGCGTACCGCTTGCCCTTCTAATAAATCGACATTTACACCACTGGCCTCTTCTGTATATCGACCGTCAGTGACTTCAATCAGTAGGGGTTGATTTGGGCTTTGTACATTTAATGTATAAAAGCCTTTAGCATCGGTTGTTGATTCGGCTATTAAATCGCCTTTAAGTCCACCAGCCCATGAATAGGCCCTGATAGTGCCATTGGTAATAATAGCGTCGACGGCATTACCGGTTATAGCGACGGTGGATCTTTGCGCGGGAAGATTAGACCCGCTATCACCTCCACCACTGCACGCCGTTAAAATACTCCCAACAAGTAAGCTCGATAAAACCAGTGGACATATTTTTTTCACCGGGGAGCATAAATCTATTGCTGTCAAACGTTCCATTTTAAATCCTTGTATAACATTCATCATTTACTGGTTGGCAATTGCCAACATTCCTATTTACATTTTTTATATTTATTTAAACGTACTTACACGTATCCCTAACAAAAACACATCAAAACGATTTATCGAATCGAATCAATGCATTTTTAGGCGATACCGTAATAAAGGCACTCGGTTTATTAATTTTTCCTTTTTGTAAATCAAGCATCGTCTTACTGCCATTAAGAACACCTTCTGAAATTGGGTTTACACCCGACAACGTTTGCAGGGTTGCATTACTCGCTGATGCCAATCCTGCATAAACACTGTAATTAACAGAGTCTTGAGAATTGCGCGTCACCACACCGCTCAAGCCCGATATTTTATTGATGTCATAAACAGACGCGGATAAACCCACTAATTCATGACCGTCTTGATCAATCGCTTCATTTAGAAAACTTTCAAGTCGTCTTGTCTGCGAATTAAACGACTTCCCCCCAAATAAAACCGTGCCCGCTCTGAGCACTTTTCGTTTACCGATAATGTCTTCTACTAACATTAATTCGATACCGGTTGAATCCGCCGACGTGACTTTTCGCACTAATCTTGCTTTCGCCCAGGTATTGCGTTTAATCCCGTATTGATGGCCCTGCGTATTCACAAAACTTTGCGATACATTTCCATTATCACTCAGTGACTGAGTCTCTTGTGTCATCGGAGGCATATAGATGTTGTTCACAACCGATTTTTTTAATGTGTGAGTTGATTTGTTATTAGCCGAATGGGTCTCACTGGCATGAATCCCATTTGAATATTTGCTGACTCTTTTATCATCAACATGAACGTCTTTATTGTCATCGTTATCTAATGCCCTATTTACTGAGTCGGCAGCATCGGTGTTTATTTCTGCGTTTTTATTTTCAATCACGATTAACGTATTCGATAGCGCATCCGGCATAGTTTCATTTTTATCCACATATTTGCGGATAACAGATTTATCCCCCTTATCCTTAGGCAATAAATGACTCACTGTATCCTCACCAAAACGTCGATCCCGTTCGCGCTCTTCGTGTTTAAGCTGGTTATATAAACGTTCAAGGTGTTTTTCTCCGCTAACCTCATCCGCACTAAAGACCATCCCGCTATAAGCGCTCAACATAAAAACACATAAAATCCTTACCATGACACATCAACCTGACCACGATCTGTGGCCACTGATAACTTGAGTTTTTTAGCCTCAAGCAAGGCGCGACTCTGTGTCACAATGACACATCGATTTATTTTATTGGGTCGCCATTGCATCTCACAGCTTAAGTCACCCTCAATTCGACTTTGCGAATCATTCACAACTTGTGATAGTTCCATCCCACTGACATTAATATCAAAGGCACTTTTATTTTCTACCTCAAATACCAACATGAAATACGTGTCATACACCAGGATATGGTCTAAATAAATAACGGCCTGTCCGCCTTCTTTAAAGCGAGGTTCGAATTCTTCTTTAATGCTGTGTTCTTCGGGGATTTGAATGGCCAGAAAACCAATGTAGGATTTCGCCTTCTGCTCGACCTGTTTATCTAGGCCCTGAAGCCGCTCTTTATATTTTTTCTCATTGTTTTTCATCCGCGCATCAACGGCACGATTAATAAGGTGTGTTCGTTCATCAATCGTTAATTGAAAAACAATGTCTTCATAGTGTTTTTTTAAATGCCCAGTTGAACGCAACTTTATTGAAATATTGTAGCCCCCCGCTGTAATAAATAATGTGCCTAAATGTTCGGGGACACCTTGACTGCACAGGGCATTGTCTTTACCACATAAGCCGGATTTTTTAACCGTCAAGACAAACATATTGTGGGGTATGTCTTTTGACGTTTGACCATCCTTACTGACGCCTGGGCGGTCAATATCAAACACGGCATTATTTGTCATCACACTTTGAAAGGGCACGATGTCATCATTTTCATTTAATAAAAAAGGAAAGATAAACCGCACACCCAGGTCAGGCACAACATCGACGCTAAATTTTGTAAATTCCGTTAATGTAATATCCCGCTGCCGGGGCTTCATCTCGGCTGCTTGTGAGAGTGTGCTCATCAGTAAAAGTACACCACAAAAAATGCCTTTAATTAAAGACATAATTAATCACCTCAACACCGTAGCGATTCAATCGTGTTTTAGGCACGATATTGACTTCAACCGTAATATCAAAATTAAAGGGGTTCGGATCAATGTTGCCAATCTCTACCTTCCCCACTAATCGCACATAGGCATTCTCACCCGAATCACCAAAGCGCTTTACGCTCGCCGCAGCATAATCAAACTGCGTGAAGGACTTTTGTTTAGCATCGCGCACATCAACAATCTCTTTTGTTTCTTTGGCGTCCGCCAAATATTGCGATTTATAATCCACCGTCATCATATCAATGGCCCGCCCACG